>C687J26860_1000083_pt1 | contig 62575 bp, 62 predicted proteins | sample RifOxyC2_FD_26860 | JGI IMG/M metagenome (IMG submission 26860)
AAAATCGTGTATTGCAGAGCCGTGTGCGGGAAATTCGCGAGCACGGTTCATTTAGGAGCTTCGAGATGGAATTATTAACATTAAGAGGTTTACTATGAAGAACCGCTTAGATCACTTGCTAGTCGAGAAAGAATTGTTTCCTTCGCGCACTCAGGCCCAAGCTGCAATCATGGCTGGCCTGGTTTATGTTAATGGCCAAAAAGCTGACAAGTCTGGGACTAGTTTCCCTGCTGATGTTGAGATAGAAGTTAAAGGACAAGTTCATACTTATGTTGGGCGTGGAGGGATGAAACTAGAAAAGGCTCTGAAAGAGTTTAACCTTGATGTGTCCGGCAAGATTTGCTTAGATGTTGGGGCTTCAACAGGCGGGTTTACAGATTGTTTACTTCAGAATGGGGCGGCTAAAGTTTATGCGGTTGATGTTGGCTATGGCCAGTTGGCTTGGAAGCTGAGACAGGACGAAAGGGTTGTTGTGCTTGAGCGGACCAATGCGCGGAACTTAACCTTAAAGGATTTAGGACTCAAGACAGAGGACGCAGGACACAAGACTCAGGACCTAAAAATTGCTGTGATTGATGTGTCGTTTATCTCTCTTTCCAAGATATTGCCTACTATATATAGCCTACTTGCCGAGCAGGCAGAGGTTGTTGCTTTAATCAAGCCCCAGTTTGAGGCCAAGAGGGAGCAGGTAGGCAAGGGGGGAATTATTAAAGACCCAAAAGTGCGAGAGGAAGTCATTGTTAATGTAAAAAAATACGCTCAAGAGGCTGGCTTTAAGGTTCAGGGAGTAATTGAGTCCCCGATTCAGGGGGCGGACGGGAATGTTGAGTATTTGATTTATCTAAAGAAAGTTATATAATCCTCTAATATGTCCCAACAACTACTACTTGCTGCTTTAATCGGCTTTTTGCTGGGAATAATTCTTCTTTCCCTCTGCTTCTATATATTTCGAACCAAATTAGTTATTTCCTCTCCGGCCCAAAAAGAGTTTTCCGAACAAGAAATTGAAGAATTGCTGGTTAAGTCCGGCTTTCAAATTATTAGTAAGCGAGTTAAAGAATCAATAATTATTAATATAAATGGCAAAGATCACTACAGCTATCTTGAAGCGGATTATCTGGTTTCTAAAGGCAAGGAAAAATATGTGGTTGTAGTGAAAACAGGCGAGGGGACAACCGATGCCAATGAGCCGAATTTAAGACGCAGACTTTTAGAATATTATCGAGTTTTTTCTACCCGGGGGATCCTGTTGGTCGATCAGCATAAGGGAGAAATTCACTTAGTCAAATTTCGTTTTCCCCACGAGAGAAACCTCGATTTCTTTTTTCACTTCTTCATGGGCTTGTTGGTAATCTTATTTGTAATTGGTATAATCTGGTTATTGGCACATCTGCGTTTCTTCTAAAGGAGCGAATATGATAACAGTAGGCGTTATTTATAAAAATGAAAATGAGTTAATTGCCAATACAGCCAAACAGGTGATTAAAGATTTAAAAGGTCAAGGCTTTAAGGTCAGTCTTAGTGGGGCTAAGTTCGTCCTCTCCTTGGGTGGCGATGGCACTATTCTGCGTGCAGCCGGATTAGTTGCCAAGCAGGGCATCCCCATTCTTGGTGTGCATATGGGGGGCTTGGGCTTTTTGTCGGAAATTTTCTTGGCAGAATTAAATGAGGCCTTGATCAAAATAAAAAAAGGCCAATATACGATTGACGAGCGCACCATGATTGAGGCTCAGGTCAGGGGAAAAACAATCACCGCTTTAAATGATTTAGTTATTGGTAAAAGTGGAATTTCACGAGTGATCAAAATAGAGCTTGAGGGGGTGGCTAAATACACAGCAGATGGATTAATTTTCTCTACCGCCAGCGGCTCAACGGCCTACAATTTGTCAGCTGGCGGGCCCTTGCTGACACCGCAATCAGCTAGTTATGTTGTTTCCGCTATTTGTCCCCATAGCAGCAGCACCAGGCCGATTGTCTTGGATATGCCGGTTACACTGGTTCTCAAAAGGGGTGGGGAGGTTGTTTTAACCTCTGATGGACAACATATGTTCCCAATTAAGGAAGGCCAGACGATCAAAGTGCAAAGATCAAAGCTCAAAACAAGATTTATACGACTGCAGAAGTATGATTTTTTTGGACGGGTAAAAAGTTCTTTTGGCTTTTAATTGGCAGATTCGCCGCAGTTCAAAGATTCCAATTTCTTTAAATCATCAATGATTAAAAATGTTACCGTGTCAGAAATATTAGCTGCGCCGGTATAGGGAAAAGAGGTGCACAAAGTTACTTTGTGCATGGGTGTGTTGATGATTTTTTCCAGGTATTTATGGATGGTGTACTTGCCGATGGTTTCTAATAACTTTGCGTTGTTCATTGATTGCATGTTATTCACCTCTAACGAACAGCCTTGGTCCGACTTTCTTTAGTCAGGAACATGTCGGCAAAAACCCTGACAAATTGATTATTGGAAGAAATCCTTGATCGTTCAATATAATTGGCAAGTCGAACAGTGGTTGCTCGTTTTTCTTTGCCAACTTGACTGATGGAAACTATGTCGTAATCGCTTTTATTATATTGTCCTTGTGTCATTGTCTTTCCCTCTCATATATATATCGACACATTTGGGGAAAAATTTCACCCAATCTCAAACTTCACAAAATTGATAAACTCGCCTTAAAATAAGACGGAAAGTTTTGTTGCTATAGTATACGGGATATTAGCTGTGATTTTACCAAAAGGGGAAAAAGTTTTTTAATTAAGTGGGGGGAATTTAACCCCATAATAATGCAGTTGCTTAGTAGGTTCGTAAAACAATAAGCCCAGAGCCCCGTTATAAAAGGCCTTTTTCCATTGATGTTGGCGGAGGTAAGCAAGCCCAAGATAATAATGTGCGATCCCATTCCATGATTGAACTGCGATGGCTTTTTCAAGATCAGCCACAGCTTGGTCGGTCTTCCCTTGCAAGAAATAAACTATGCCCCGAGCTGTTCTGATCTTCTCATTCATATCTCCAAATTGATCAAGACTAAGGGCCTCATTAAATGCCCGAATAGCTTTGTCTGGTTGCTGACTTTTTAAAGATGATAAGCCAGAGAAGAATAAAAGGCGATCTTTGAAAACAGGGTCGTTGAAGATTTGATTAAATAGTTTTCTGGCTTTGTCTTGCTGGCCTAGGCCAAGATAAGCTAGGGCCAAGTTAAACTTCTTATTGGTTTCATAAGATTCTGTGGATAAAGAATAATCGCTATCAAAAACTTTGGGGTCTAGATAATAAAGATCATGATAAGAGAAATAATCATCAGGGACTGCTTTTTCAAAATTGTCTATGGCTAGTTGGTACTTGCTATCCCCCAGGTAAGCCAGCCCTCTTAGAAAACGAGCTGTGGAGTTTGGCTCTGTGCTAATAGCTTGGCTCAAATCTTCTGCTGCTCGTCGTGGCTCCCAAAGTTTTAAATATGCAAAACCACGATAGAGATGAACATTATGATCTTGATATCTATCACAATGTTTGGCAGCAGAGAGATAAGTAGTGCTTTGACAGTAGTCTTTCTTGTTAAGAGCTATAATCCCTAGCGCCAAGTTAGCTTCGCAGTGGTTAGGAGCACGCCCAACTGTTTCCTGCAGTTCCCTAACAGCTTCGCCTTTATCTTTGCTAAGCCCGAAATCACTTAATACCTTAGCCATTTCAAAATGGGGATCTGCCCACTTGGGTTTTAGTTTCGCTGCCATTTTAAAGTCAGCGATGGCCTTTGCTTTGTCTTCACCACGATACATCCTGGATTTTCTGTTGTGAAATTTTCCTCGTTCAAAGTAAGCCTCAGCCCAGATTGGTTTACGTCTAATAACCTCATCAATATCATTAAAGGCTTGTGGGGGGATGTAAGATGTTTCATGTTCTTCTGCTGCAATTATGGCGCGACAAAAGTAAGCTGCTGTGCGGTTGTTGTCTGCTGCAATCACAGCATCCAACATTTTTATAGCGTGCCATTTAATTATGCTCTTCTCTGGATGGTCATATGGCGATCCAACTACTTTGTGCAAAGCCTCAAGGCCTTTTTTGTATTGTCTTTGCCTTAAGTAACTTAGGCCTAAATAATAGTGAGCATCTTTATTTGGTGTTCCCCTTTTCTCCTTGTCTTTTTCGTTTCCTTTGTCTTTTTCAGCGCATAATTTTAGATAAATATTTAGATTTGTAATGCTTTGGGAATATTTGCCCAATCTAAAATAAACTTTGCCCAGTTCAAGATGAGCCTCAAGATGCTTTGGCTGATGTTTTATTGCCTGGCCGAAGTCCTCTGCAGCTTTTAAGGGCTGATTTGTTTTAAGATGATTTAAGCCACGAAAATAGTGTGCCCCTGGGTCGTAGGGGTCAAGTTTTACAGATTGCCACAAGTCTGCAGCAGCTTTTTTGTGTTTGCCTTGATCGTAATAAAGTTTTCCTCGATTTGTATGAATCAATGAGCTGGCAGGATTTAAAGCAAGCCCTTGGTTATAATAGTGTAATTTAAGCTTAGGATCACCAGCGTCAATAGCAAGGTGATTGTACATTTCCGAGCCCAGCTGAGCAAAGTTGCTTATGTTGGTAAAGGTCTTTGTTTCATGTGTGTTCCCCCCGTCTAGGCGGACATTTTCCCAACGATCAAAACCGGATTTATAATAGAGCAAGGAAAAAGTATGATATCCCCCATTAGAAACATGAACACTTTTTGCATCAAGGCCTTGTCTTGTTGCCAAGTAGTTGGATAGGGCGGTTAAACCAACGCAATTACCTACGCCGGTTCCTCTTTGGTCGTTTATTTCATTATCAATTACTTGAGGAAATAACCTGGTATTCTCTTTGTAACGCTCTCCTTTTCTTGCCCAAAGCCAGGAATGGATTTTCCGGACCAGCTCTTGAGGATTAGACTGTATTTTTGGGGAAAAATAGCGCAAATGTTCTCTCAGTAAGAAGTTTAAGCGATCAAGTTTTTCGGCATACTTGAACAAGGTTTCTTTATTGGTAATACCAGAAGCAATCAGACTAGTTAGAGCAATAGTTGTATGACGACCGTACTTTTGGCCGATTTCTTTGCCCAAGTTTTTTAGCTTTGCCCCGTCTTGGAATAAAGCTACTATATCTTTATCGGTTTTATATCTTAAAATCTCCTGGAATATTCTCAGTTGGGTTATTGGGCAACTTCTCGGATATGCGGGCAAACGAGAGACATAGACCGGGACATCATAATCGGTGGGGAGTAGATATCGGTCAAAAATATCTTCTTTGGTTTGATGAGCGGTTTCTAAGGCTGCAGCGTCTCTGCCGTTATGACAACTAAGGCAGCTTGGACTTAAACTACCAGTAGAACTCGTTATGCCTAGGACAGCTGATGCGTCCATGTTTGTTTTGTTTCCTTAGGTATTTATCGGCAACTTTTCCTTATAATTTCGCTTTTTTCGTTTTTTTGTCTATAATTATTATTGATGATGAAAAAGCCCCTTCCGCATACTATCTATAAGACTTTGCTCAAAACCTTTGGCCCCCAACGCTGGTGGCCAGCTGAGACTCCTTTTGAAGTTATTGTTGGAGCAATTCTGACCCAAAGCACTAACTGGACAAACGTTGAAAAGGCGATCAGAAATTTAAAACGACAGAAACTACTAACCCTTCGTGAGATGTCTAAGGTTAAAAGTGTAAAGTTGCAAAAAGCAATCAGGCCCTCCGGATATTTTCGCGCTAAAGCTAAGAAACTAAAGGCTTTTGTTGGTCATTTACAGCAACAGCACAAGGAGAAGTTGAAAAGCTTGTTTGATCAGCCAATTTCCCAGTTGCGCGTGGAGCTCCTGTCAATTCATGGCATTGGGCCGGAAACAGCAGATTCAATAATTCTTTATGCGGCGAATAAGCCCAGCTTTGTGGTTGATGCTTATACTAAAAGAATTGGCCAACGGGTAGGATTGTTTGAGTTCACTAAATATGATCAAATACAAAGATTCTTCGAGGATAATTTGCCCAAGAGGCTAAAAATATATAATGAGTTTCATGCTTTAATCGTTAAACTGGGGAAAGATTATTGTCAGCCCAAACCGCGCTGTGAAAACTGTCCCCTAAAAGTTAATAACCTTTGTTCCAGTCCAGCAGGTCAGCAAGCTTCTTTTTAGAGAATTCGGTTTTTGCCAACATCTCCACAACTTCTGCCCTGGTCAAATTTTGTGCAGGTTTAAAATCCTGATCTTCCAAGTACTTTAAGAGACCGGCTGATTTAGCTGCATTGACCTCTCTAAGGGCCCAGTGCCGTCCGGGCAAATCAGGGAAGGAGAGTTCCCTAATGGGTTGTTTTAAATCAAGCTGGGCAAACCTGGCCAGGATGGTAACTCCCTCAACCCGGTTAACATTGTAGCCGGGACGGAAGGTTTGATCAGGATATCCTGTTACAACTTTGTTTTCTGATGAGTAGAGGATATAAGGGGCCGCCCAATAATTAGGCTTGACGTCACGAAAAGGAGTAGTTTTTATTGAATTGTCTGCTTCAGCAGAGATGTCTTCTATTTTAGCCAAAAGAGTTACCAATTCGGCCCGAGTAATCTTGTTTTCAGGCCTAAAGGTTCCGTCTGGGTAGCCGGAGATGATTCCTAAACTGGCCAGTTCACCAATTGGCTTTTTAGCCCAATAGTTGCTGGCAACATCTTCAAAGGTCGCCAAACGCAGAATGCGCACAGTTTTTCTTTCCAGTTCTTTGCCTTGTTGGTTATAGGCAATCACAACAAGGCTGTTCTTTTTTAGCTCGAGTGGCATAGCAATAGAAAACAGCTTTGTTGTGCTAATTTCGGCTGTTTGGCCGTTGACAGTAATTTTCTTGGCGTCGTCATCCAAAACTTGGCCGGAAATAATTTGGTTGGCAGAATAAACAACCGCTTCATCGGTTGGCTCGAGCAGTTTTAAATATACTTTTGCCGGGGGAGGGGTTTTCCAAAGACCATAAGATAAAGAGAAATAATGGGTATCATTGTCGGAAATCCCGAAGTATTGATGGTAAGCATAATCAAAGCGGTAGCCATTAAGATAAAGGCCAATGCCAGCCGTAAGGTTGTTGCTAGAGCTTAAGCCTCCACCGCCAGTGCCAATAATATCTTGATCAATTCCGGCTCTGATATCAATTGATTCTGTGGGGGACCACTCAAGGCCGAGATGGAGAAGGCTGGGCAAGTTTGGTCTGTTCCAGTACAGGTCTCCGTCTAGATTTAGGGTTAAGGTTTGTTTGCCGATTTGGCGCAGACCTTGGGGACCTAATATTTTTAGAGACAATCCCGGCTTTATAACAGCTGGCAGATCCTCTTCAGAACCGGAATCCCAAACAATTTTCCCCCCCATGCTGGCGGGTAGGGCGTTTTGGACTACCAAGCCTGCTTTTAGAATTGAGTTGGGCTGATAGATCAAACCGACATCCAGGTCGTAACCAGTACCGCTCCCCCCGCTAATTCCCGGGCCAGAAAGTTGCTGAGAAAATAATTTAACAGTGGCGCCAAAAGACAAATGGTCAAAAAATGGCTGGTTTAATAAGCCCTTAAGATCTGTTCCATAAGAAAGCAGGGTAACATTGTTATTGTAGTTGTAGCTGACCCCCTCAGTTGTAGAGGGAATAATTCTGACTACTCCTCCAGATGATTCCAATGTAACAGCCGGGCTGTTAAAACTTATGTTGCTACCAACATAACCGATACAAAAGTTTCCAAAATAAGTTGGGTAGGCGCCGGCAAAGTCCAAGTAATTTACTTCACTAATAAATTTACCCTGCATCGAAGTGGCTTGCCAATTGTCTATTTTAGATAACCCGGCTGGATTAATGAAAACAGAATTAATATCATCGGCCAGGGCAACGTAAGCCTTGCCCATGCCAAGTGGTCTTGCGCCAACACTAATGCGGGTTGGATCATTAGCAACTGTTGTTGCGGCAAGAGAAAGTGCCTTTAAAAAGCACAAAAACATTAATAGAAAGATAAGCTTTTTGTTTCTCATGAATTTATTTAATTCTAACCTTTTTACATAAAGATCACAATGTAACCCGTACCAATCACCCTATTGCCAGCAATTATTTTAATGGGATAAATCCCATTACCAAGATAAGTCCCGGAAAGATCAGAAATTCCATTAAAAGAAACTTCATTGTAGCCGGCTTTTGCCCCGTCGTTTCCGGAGGCAATTCTATTGGTCCATTCGATGGTGCCAGCTGGACTCACCATATATATAGAGATATCAGTATCTGCCGTTAAGGTATAGCTGATAGTGGAAGTTAAATCTACTCTCGGATTAAACTTGGTCGGATAGGTTAGAACATTGCCGTCAATTCTGGCCGTAGCAGTAGTAACCTTAAGGCCGGAGATTTCTTTAGTAGTAGCGTTGCTAATAAGGTCACTGGCTTCCACGGTGATGGCGTGAGTCATAATGCTTTCATTTGCTAAATCGGAGGTAGTGGCATACGAAGCTTCTACAGTAGTGCTAGAAATAATTGAAACGGTAGGGGAGACAGAAGTACCATCCAGGGTCATGATAATCGAGGAGGTATCAACAGAGCTGGCGTCAGTTATAACTGCCACAAAGGTTGGTCGAACAGGGATATAATCACCATTTTTAATAATGACACTATTTATTTTGATAGCAATAGTAGGAGCTGTGGACTCAGAAGTAATGGTGAAATTGCTGGCACTACTATCAAAGCCTAAATTACCAGCCTGATCAATCGCTTCAATGCTGACCCGGCAAAGAGAGCTGTTAGCACTGGGTACGGTCCAGGCATAAGAGCCGTTATTTGTTTGAGCCGAAGCGATGCTAGTCCAGGAAGCCCCTGCGTCAGTAGAATATCTTAGGTTGATTGAGATGGCGGCCTGAGAAGAGACAGCATCGGTTGCTTCCCAAGTAATAGAGTAAGAAGAGCCGCCGGTTAGAGATTCTCCGCCATTAGGTTGATAGAGAATAACAGCTGGGCTTGAGGTATCAAGGATAATACTAGCATCAACGGTACTACTTTCAGTTAAAGCGCTATTTCTAACTTTGTAATAGACCTCTTTGGTACCGTTGCCAGAGGAGGTAGTGTACTCAAAAGTAGCAGAGTAGCTTTGCCAGGAAGCACCGGTAAAAGAAGCTTCACCGGAGATAATCATTAGGGTAGGAGAGCCGGTTACTCCCGATGCTTCTACCGAAATAGTTTGGTTGTTGGTGTAGGAGGTGCTGCCGGTTGTTGTGTCTTTTAAGGTAATGCCCTCAACTGTTGGTGGGGCAGAAGCATCGACAGTAAAGGTTTGGGTGGTAGAGAAGGAGCCCCAAACGTCGAGATTATTTTTAGCTCTCACTTCCCAGGTGTGGGAGTCTTCAGAAAGGGCAGCGGAGGTGTAGGAGGTAGTGGCACCTTGAGTAGCTACTACAGTGCCGTCAACTCTTATTTCATATGAAGCAATTCCGGACACAGCAGTAGCCGCGTTCCAGGAGAGAGTAGGGGTAGCGTCAGAAGTTGTAGTTCCGGTGGTTGGATAGATGGGAACAGGAGCTGTGGGGGCAGAAGCATCGACAGTAATTGAAGCAGAAACTGTAGCGCTTTCCACGTAATTACTGTTTCTAATTTTATAGTAAACAGTTTTAATTCCATCGCCTGCAGACAAGGTCTCTGTTGTATTGGCATCATAAGGTATCCAGGAAGCACCGCTGAAAGAAGCTTCACTGGAGACAATCATTTCGGTTGGGGAGCCGGTTACTCCCGATGCTTCTACCGAAACAGTTTGGTTGTTGGTGTAGGAGGTGCTGCCGGTAGAAGTGTCCTTAAGGGAAATGCTGTCGACTGAAACAGAAGCAGAAATAGTAAATACAGCATCAGATTCATCAGAAGCAGTTGCCCCTGTGTCGGTAGTGGCAATAATTTTTATCAGGGCGTCGGAAGTTGGGTCATTAGCCACAGTCCAAGCATATGAGCTAGTGTTTGATTCATTAGTTATCAGCGTATACGAGGTTCCCTCATCGGTTGAATAGGAAAGGGTAATGTTAGTAACAGGGTCCCCCTCATTGGAAGCATACCAGGTAATGTTTTGAGAGGTTAGCGCTGTCCAGTTTTCTCCACCATTAGGAGTGATGACACGAACCACAGGAACACTGCCAGAGTATGGATAGGCGCCCATATCGACTCCTTCCGGGGTACCAGAGTTGATACAGGGGGAGTTGCTTGCAAGGGTAAAATCGTTACTGGTAGCGTTGGTAAAATTAGCCACCGCAGAAATTGTGCCAACCCCTGAAGAGATATTAGTATAATCAGTTTGGTTGCCATAAACGTTGCAATAGCTAACGTTGATGTTTGCTGATGAGCCATCATCTTTTAGACCTGTTCCTGTGGTTGAGGTTATTTCAGTGGGATCCTGTGAGAAGATAGAGTTAGTAATGTTAATAATGCTGTCTACAGCACCACTAGGGATATAAAAACCATTTTCAGCATATTTAACTATGGTATTGCGATCAATAGTTAAAGTTGCTCCAGAGTCAACAGCGACGTTAATTCCTGTAGCAAAAGACCTGACTTCGTTGGTGGCTATTAGACCATTCTGAGCAAAATCTCCAAGTGTCCCCGCAACTATTCCACTTTCAGTATTATGGCCGCTAATCATATTGCCAACAATATTAAAATTATTATTAAACCCCCTCATAAGGATGCCATTAACATAGCTTTCAATGGTATTGTTCTGAATGCTAAAATCCGTATAATCAACAACATTAATTGCTCCTGACCCACCTTCACCGGTACTAATAATATAACAATTTAAAATATTGTTTTTAATTAAAGGAGTGCCAGAGTTGTAGTCGATTGCTGAACCACCATTAAGTCTTTCGCTGCCTGCAACATCCCAGCCAATAACATTATTATTAACCTCATTAGTGTTGGTATTGTTTCCAGTAATGGCTATTCCATCTCCTGCATTTCCGGCAATGTAGTTTCTGCCGTCTGTCGTTCCATCTCCAATTTGGGTGTTTTGAATCCAGTTGATCAACTGGATTCCATGATTATTATTGGCAACAGCGGAAGAGCCATTACCATCAAGACCAATATAGTTACCTAGGATTTGGTTGCCGGTAGAAAGATTTAATTCCCCGTCAATTATAATACCAGCGCTATTATTGCCAGAGATATAATTACGCTCAGCGGCCGTTGTTCCACCAATAATATTATAATCTCCACCTTCCTGGATCTTGATGCCGGCTCCGTTGTTTTGTATGCCAAAGGAGCCTGTGGCATCGAGACCAATATAGTTGCCCGTAACTTCGTTGGAAGCTGCTTCATCTCTCATTTGAAGCCCATGGCTTCCGTTTCCAGAAATAAAATTAGAATTAATAGTGTTATTCCTAGAGGTATTAGTTAGTAAAACACCCTGTTCTACGTTGTCTAAGCGTGAATCACCGACTGCATTAAGACCAATATAATTTCCATCTATTGTGTTCCATCTGCCGTCTATTTGGATTCCTGCGGTGGCATTACCGGAAATAATGTTTCTGCCATTGGCATTGCCATTGCCAACGTTGTTCCCTGTAGAATTGCTGTTCATATAAAGGCCAATTCCCTCATTGGTTAGCTGATTTGTACCATTGGCATTAAGACCAATATAATTATGCAGAATTTGCTGGTTATCTCCGTTATTGAGAGATATTCCATGACTTGCATTGCCTGAGATCACGTTTCCCTCTGTGCTCCCTGTTCCGCCAAGGTAGTTTATTATGGAGCAGGAGTTAATGTTGATGCCATCACTACTATTTGGGACTGCACTGGCTCCATTAGAGCTGGTACCAATATAGTTACCTAGAATTTCATTGGAACCAACATTTGTGCCTGAAATATAAATACCATCAAGACCATTTCCGGAAATAATATTTCTACCGGTAATTGTGCCATTACCGATTTTATTGTATTGTCCATAATTGGTGATGACTATGCCATGGGACGAATTCGCAATGGCGGACGAACCGTTTGAGGACAGGCCAATATAATTGCCGAGCACCTCATTGCTGCTGGAGATTTCTGTTCCGCCAAAAGAAGCACCAATGATTATGCCGTTTTCATCATTGCCGGAGATAACGTTGGCTTCAATAGTGTTAAAATTAGAACCAGTGCCATAAATTCTGATCCCCTTCCAGCCATTGCCACGATCAGTTGTCCCGTTAACATCAAGTCCAATGTAATTGCCGATAACTAGGTTATTAGCCGAACTATTAATAACGACACCATCTTCATTGTTACCGGAAATAATATTTCTTTCCCCGGCATTTTCTCCACCAATAACATTGAGAGATGCTCCGCTAACGATACTAACTCCTTTTTGGAGGTTAGAGAGGGCAGTTGTGCCATTGACGTCCATACCGATGTAATTACCGCGGACTTTGTTGTCGCGAGTATTTGTATCTGTAATGTTTACGCCGTCAATATTATTTCCCGAAATAATATTTCTGCCGGCAGCCGTGCCGTCGCCGATGTTATTGTCTAGAGAACCACCGCTAATTGTAATACCATTACCCTCGTTGGTAATTGCACTAGTGCCGTTAACATCCGTGCCAATATAATTACCCACAACTTCATTGGTGTTAGAACTGTCAATATTAATGCCAACAATGCCATTGCCGGAAATAATATTTTTATCGTCAGCCGTAGTGCCGCCGATGGTGTTGTGGTGTGGGTTGCTTTGGAGAGAGATGCCACCATTCGTGTTTGTTAAGGCCGAGGTTGCGGTTCTTTCTGTGCCGATATAATTGCCGCGGATTACATTGTAGGCAGTATTGGCTCCTTGAAGAAATATTCCTACAATATCATTACCTGAAATGACATTTCTTCTACCGCTTTCACTACTGCCGATGATGTTGTAAGAGCCATTGAGAATTTCTATCCCCTTGTCGTTGGCTGCGGCAATCTCTGCGGTGGCATTTGTCCCTAAATAACAACCATAAACTTCGTTACTGTTTCCGGTTATGTAAATGCCGGAATTGCCAAAATTATTTATTACTAGTGTTTTAATTATGCAATTATTAGCGGCAATAGTTAAACCGTCTTGGTTAGCTCCAAGAGCGGAACCGTTGATCAATACTTCAGGCCCGTATGGGTTTGAGTCCCCGTGAGCTGTTGCCGCTTGAGATTCCCCAGAAATAATTGTGCCATCGGTTGTAAGTGTTGGCAGTTCGGAGACTAGATCAATATGCCAATAACCGACATCAGCTTCCGTGGTATAACTGTTAGTATCATGAATCGACAAACTAAAATTAATTATGTGGGGACCAGGATTACTGTTGGCGTCTTCAATGGCTTTGCGTAAAGAGCCATCGCCAGAATCGTTGCCATTGGACACTACAAAGGTGTCGGCAAAAGAGGGGAGAGATAAAGCATTTGCTATTAAGTAAAAGCTAAGAAAACCCACTCCTATTATAAAAAATAGTTTTTTCATCCGCTTATTTGATTTCCTTTATCCTACATAAAAATCACAATGTAGCCTGTGCCGATTGCTTGGGTACCGGAAGTTATCTTAATAGGATAAATCCCATTGCCAAGATAAGTTCCGGAAAGATCGGAAATCCCATTAAAAGGAACGGCATTATAGCCTGCCCGCCCTCCTTGAGCTCCGGAATTTATTTTATTGGTCCATTCAACCGTTCCAACTGGGCCGATTATATAAATAGTAATGTTAGCGTTGGCGCTTAGGGTGTAGCTGATAGTACAGGTTAAATCAACCGGCGGGTTGAATTTTGTGGGATAGGCCAGAACATTACCGACAACCCTGGCTGAAGCATTGGAAACCTTAAGACCAGAGATTTCTTTGGTGGCAGTGTTGCCAATAAGATCACCGGCTTCGACGGTGATGGCGTGAGTCATAATGCTTTCGTTAGCAAGGTCAGCGGTTGGAGCATAAGAAGCTTCCACAGTGGTGCTGGAAATAAGGGTAACAGTAGGGGAGACAGAAGCCCCATCCAGGGTCATGATAATCGAGGAGGTATCAACAGAGCTAGAGTCGGTTATAACAGCCACAAAGGTTGGCCGTACAGGAATATAGTCATTATTTTTAATTGTTACACCATTGATGTTAATGGCAATAGAGGGAGAAGTGTCTTCAGAAGTGATGGTAAAGTTGCTAACGCTGCTATCATAGCCGATGTTTCCGGCTTGATCTATCGCCTCAATGCTTACCCTGCAAAGTGAACTGTTAGCACTAGGGACAGTCCAGGAGTAGGAGCCATTATTTGTTTGGGCAGAAGCAATGCTTGACCAGGAAGAACCGGCATTTGTAGAATACTTTAAATTGATAGAGATAGCTGCTTGGGAAGAGACAGCATCAATTGCTTCCCAGGTGATGGAGTAAGAAGAGCCGCCGGTTAGAGATTCTCCGCCATTAGGTTGATAGAGAATAACAGCTGGGCTTGAGGTATCAAGGATAATGGATGCGGAAACAGTGCTACTTACGGTTAAGGAGGCATCTCTGACTTTGTAATAGACGGTTTTAGTGCCATCACCAGAGCTAACAGTATATTCAAAAGTAGCAGAATAGGTTTGCCAGGAAGCATTAGTAAAAGAAGCTTCTTCGGAAGCAATCATTTGGGTGGGAGATCCGGTTGCGCTGGAAACTTCAACGGAAACAATTTGATTGTTAGAGTAAGTAGTATTACCAGTGCCGATATCTTTTAAAGTTATGCTGCCAACAGTAGGTCCTGCTCCGGCAATGATTGTAAAGGTTGCATCTGATTCATCAGAGGAAGTATTAGCGCCAGAAATGGCTTCGATTTTTATTTTTGCTTCATCTGTTGGACTATTGGCAACTGTCCAAGTATATGAGCCTGAGTTTGACTCGTTAGTTATAAGGGTATATGAGCTCCCGTTATCGATCGAATAATAAAGATTAATTCCGTCAATGCCACTTTCATCAGAGGCATACCAGGTAATGTTGTGATTTGCTCCGGCGACCCATTCTTCCCCCCCGTTAGGAACAAGGATATAAACAATGGGGCCATTACCCCAAAGCCCATACCGACCCATATTGATCCCTTCGGGAGTACCAGAACCGAGACAAGGAGAATTGGAACTTAGGTAGTAATTATTACTGTTGGGATCAGCAAAGCGAGCTAAGGCAGAAATAGTTCCAGATCCGGTTGTTACCCATGATGGATAAGCAGTATCTGTTCGAACACCGATTACGTTAGAATAATTGACATTTACTGTTCCGCCTGAACCCCAGAACCCAGCATTGTTAATATCTGTTGCTTGAGTTTTATTTCCAGCAATGATTGTATTGGTAATATCCCAAGTCCCGTCACTACTCCAAACGCCAACTTGGTTTAGTAAAAGAGACGAGCTTTCAACTGTTATGGTTAATCCTGCGGTTTGACAAGCAATACCAGAACTAAAATATCTGACCTCGTTACTGCTACTTGTAACATTGCCATAGGCATTTATGCCGACACCAACCCCAGCCCCGCTCTGAGAGGTTCCGTAAATGAGATTGTTTGCAATAGTTGCATTGCTGCCGCTGTCAATATAAACACCAGCGGCATAGGTTTCTATTGTATTACCTTGGATAGTAATGTTGGTGGCGTTAGTGTGGACATGAACACCTCTGCCAGTTTTTAGTATTGACCCGGCTCCGCCATTTGTGTTGGTATATAGCCAGTTGTTGCTAACTAAACTTGAATCTGCTTCGCTGGTTATATAGACTGCGCATGCATATTGTGCTTCGGCACTAATGCTATTACTTAAAACATATCCAGTTCCTGCCAAATGCACAGCGCCATTAGCAGTACTGCCCAGAGCAGAATGAACAGTAAAGTTTTCTAAAGTAGAATTATTGCTTAATATCACTACGGTAGCGTTATTGCTTTCCGCATTAATTTCTGCCTGATCAGGGCTTTTTAAATGAACGTATGCAGGGATATTTATTGGAAAGGACTCAGAAGAACCAATCATCCCAGCAGTGTATTTTCCGGCAGTAACGCTAACAATGTCACCGGTACTGGTTTGGGTTAAGGCATAGGTAATTGTTTGCCAAGGATTTCCGGCACTTCCATCTCCGGTTATATTCCCAGTTGTGACAGAGCCGTCTACATAATAGGTTGCTGCATAAGCAGAAGAGAGTAAAAAAAACAGACCAAAACAAACAACAATCACTAATCTCGGAAGGCATTTTTTCATAGTTTATCCCTGACTAGATTATAGTCTAAATAAAAATGGCTGTAAATGATTGATAAAGATATTTTACTTGTTACAAATGATGTAAAGATATTTTTCTGGGTCCAGGCCTTTGTGCTATAATTGCTGAAATGGAACGATTGCTTAAAAGCCGTTATAAAATCGGCGAAAAAATCTCTGAAAATCCCTTTAGTGTCAGCTACAAAGGCTCCTTTCTGGTTAACAATAAACCGGTCATAATTAAGATCTACAAAAGGGGGACCTTAAGCTCCAGCCTGATTAAAACCATGAAGCAAAAGGTTAAGGATTTTTCCCTGATTAATTATCATGGGATTGCCAAGTTGATAGATGGTGACTATGGCTGGCAGGGTTTCTACTATGTGCGGGAGTATATTGAAGGGCAAACCCTAGCCGATCTTTTAGCGACTGGTTCAACCATTGGAGTGGAAAAAAGCCTAGCGATTGTGGAAGAAATCTGCAAAGCTCTCTCTTTCGCTCATTCAAAGGGCATTATTCATGGGGCGCTTAAGCCGAGTAACGTGATAATTAATTCACAGGGAGTCTTGAAATTGGCGGATTTTGTTGTTGAGGGAGAAATTATGGAAGCCTTGCCCCAAAAGGCCTTAACCATGATGAATGATGGCAAGTATACTTCTCCAGAAGAAATAAGCGGGCAGGCAGCTGGTGTTTCCGCTGATATTTTTGCTTTGGGGCTCATCTTGTATGAAATGTCAACTTCTAAGTCTTTGCCCTTGGAAAAAGGGCTTGCTACGGCGCTGAGAAAGTTAAAGAAAGTTGCTTTGGTTGACCAGGGAGAGTTGGCAACTTTACCAAAATACCTCCAAGACATTATTAATAAAGCTTTGCAGGTTGATCCGGCCATGAGGTTTTGTTCTGCCGATGAATTTTGCGAAAGTTTAAAAAAAAAGAATCTAATTAACAAGGAAATTTCTAGAGACGAATTTGCGCAAATCTTTGAAAGCACGGTGACTCACTATGGAGAAGAAGATTTAAGCCAGGGGAAAGAGTCCCTTGAAGATCTGGGCAGGATCAAGCTGCGCTGGGGCAGAGAAAGTCATCGTAACTGGATTTTGGCTTTGTTGCTTGGTGCCGCGGTGATTGCCGGGCTGCTTTATGCTTTTATGATTGGAATATAAGATGCTGATTCGTTATTTTAACCTCTATTTAATCTTTGTTATTATTGCTTCGGTAATTTTTAGTTTAATGCTGATCAAGGTAAGGCAGCTTTTATCAGGGAAGTTTGTTATTCCGGTCATAATAATTATTATGCTCCCAGCCTTGTTGGGCTATATTTATTTGTCCTATTTTTCTTCCTTGCCTGAGGTTGCCGTTCCTAACCTTAAAGGGTTGCCTTTGGAAATGGCAATTATAAGGTTAGAAGTTTTGGGCTTAAATGGTCAGGAGGCTGGCAAGGTCTTTAATCGCCAATATTCCGAAGGAACAGTTGTTAAGCAGCTTCCTGCTGCTGGTAGAAAAGTTAAGACTAGAAGAGTGATTAGCTTAATAACAAGTTCGGGACAAAAAATAGCTTATGTGCCAAATCTTTTGGGCCGGTCGGTAAGCCAGGCTGAGCAGGTTTTGGTAGCTCAAGGCCTGTTGTTGGGTGAAAAAAAAGTTGATCAGGTGACTAATTTTCAACCAGGGATTGTGCTGAGCCAAAACCCCTTACCGGACGAAGAAATCGAAGTTGGCACTGTGGTCAATGTTACAATTTCTGCCAGTGTGGAAAGTGCGGCTAAAAAGAAGGAAAGGGGATTTCTCATATGGTAAAGATTGCGCCCTCAATATTGTCGGCTGATTTTGGGAACTTAGCGGCAGAGATAAAAAAGGTTGAGCAAGCCGGGGCAGACTTAATTCACGTTGATGTGATGGATGGTCACTTTGTCCCCAATATAACAATTGGACCATTGGTTGTTAGGGCGGTAAGAAAGGCAACGAAATTGCCGCTGGATGTTCATTTAATGATTGAAAACCCGGATAAATACATTCCGGTTTTTGCTAAAGCCCTCCTTCGTCCGCCTTCGGCGGACTTCGGCGGGCAAGCCGGAGCAGATATTATAACTGTTCAGGTCGAAGCCTCAAAAGATTTAGAGCGAGATATTGTTTTAATTAAAGCAAGTGGCGCTAAGCCTGGAGTTGTTGTTAACCCAGCAACGCCAATTGAAATAGTTTTTCCTGTCTTAAATAAAGTAGCCATGGTTTTAATAATGTCGGTTAATCCTGGTTTTGCCGGGCAGAAATTTATGCCGGAGGTTTTGGAAAAAGTTAGCAAGCTGAAAGCGGAAATTAGTCAGCGGAAAGCAGCCGTCGAGATAGAAATAGACGGAGGAATCAACATAGAAACCGCTCCAGAGGCTATTAAGGCAGGGGCTGACATTTTAGTGGCAGGCTCAGCGGTTTTTGGGGCCAAGGATTATCAGGCAATTATTAAAAGATTAAGGGGATAATTGAGTATGTGGTCAACCGCCGATAAAAAATTTATGCGTGAAGCCTTGCTTTTGGCTAAAGCAACAGAAGGCCGGACTACTCCTGATCCCATGGTTGGAGCTGTTCTGGTTAAAGATGGCAGGATTATTGCCAGGGGATATCATAGTGAGGTGAAAACAGCTCATGCTGAAGCCTGGGCAATTCAAAAAGCCGGCCAACAGGCCAAAGGCGCAATTTTATATATCAATTTGGAACCCTGCAGTCATTATGGCAACAATCCGCCTTGCGCCGACCTGGTTGTTCGAGCAGGCATCAAAGAGGTTGTGGCGGCAATGAGAGATCCTAATCCACTAGTCAATGGCCAGGGTTTTAAAATTTTGCAGAATAAAAAGGTCAAATTAAGGGTTGGCTTGCTCGAAGCGGAAGCAAAAAAACTAAACGAGGTCTTTATAAAGCACATAACAACCCAAAAACCTTTTGTGGTGGTTAAGGTTGTAACAACTTTAGACGGTAAAATTGCCACTAAAACAGGCGCCAGCCGTTGGGTGTCTGGCCCAGAAACCCTAAAGTTTGCGCATCACTTGCGCAATGTTTATGACGCTATTTTAGTTGGTGTTGGAACTGTTTTAATCGATAATCCCACCTTAACAACCAGACTGGTCAAGAAAATTAAACATCCAATCAGAATTGTTTTAGATGCGCTGGCTAAAACTCCTTTAACTGCCAAGGTTGTTACAAATAAAGAGACCAGAACTATTATTGTTGTTGGGCCTAAGGCGGCGAAGAAGAAAATTGAGGCTTTAAAAAAGAATGGGGTGGAGATGTTAAAGGTCAAAGCCTCTAAGGGAAGAATTAATCTGCCAGCCTTAATGAAAAAACTGGCTAAGATGAAAATAACCAGTGTTTTGGTCGAGGGTGGGGGTGAAGTCATTGCGTCGGCTCTTCAGGCTAAGGTTGTTGATAAGATGCATTGTATTATTGCCCCCAAGATTTTTGGCGGGCGAACGGCTAAAACATCAGTGGAAGGGGAAGGGATCAAATCGCCCGAGCAAGCTTGGCAATTAAATAATGTTAAGGTTGAAAGGCTTGGCGAAGATATTCTTGTTACTGGTTATTTGCGATAACCTGAGCAATCGTTTTGAGCACGTCTTCTACTTCAAATGGTTTCTTGATTACCCCGTCCACCTTAAATTCTTTGCCTAAGGTTACAACTACGTCTTCATTCATTGAGGTGCAAAAAATAACCGGGATTCTTGGTTGGCTTTCTTTGACTTGTTTGAGCAGTTCAAAGCCATTAAGGCTTGGCATGTTAACGTCGCTAAGGATTAAATTAAAGGCTTGTGGATCGGCTTTTATTTTGCTCAAACCTTCTTCTCCGTTGTTAGCGGTTGTTACTTCATAACCTTGGTCTTTGAGGGTTTGGGAAAGGATCTGCAGCATGCTTTCCTGGTCGTCAATAATTAATATGTGTTTTGCCATACGGGCTAATTCTATTGTGTGATTAAAGGGAAGTCAAGTGAAAGTCTTACGGAAGTAGTTTTTTCTCAATAAAGCTGGTTTTATAAAGAATGTAAGCGGCTTCGGCTCGGGTAAAATCCCGTTTCGGCTGGAAGTAATCTGCTTTGATGTAATCCAGCCAACGTTGTTTTTTGGCGGCGCTAATATATTTTGCTGACCAACGCTGTTGAGCAATATCCGAGAAGGGGGCTGGCCCTTCTTCTTTGGGCAGTTGATCATATTCAACGTTAACCTTGATAGCTTCTTCCCGATTAATGCCATTATTAGGTTGAAAAGTTTTGTCCGGGTAACCATTTACTAATCCCTGTTTGGCTGCTTCACCAATGTATTCTCTGGCCCAATGATGACTAGGAATATCCTTGAATATTTCCGTTTCTGCTTGGGCTGGTTTTATGCCCTGGCTTTTTATCAGCAAGGTGCTAAGTTCGGCGCGACTAATGTTTTTTTCCGGTTGGTAGGAGCCATCCGGCAAGCCGTTAATTATATTAGCTTGAGCCAGGGCTTCAATTGCTTCCCGTGCCCAATAATCTTTTGGCACATCAGGGAAAAGAGGTGGCTGTTTTTCTTCTTCTTTTTTTTCTTTTTTGATCGGTTCAACTTCTTTGACTTCTTTGTTTGGAGCAGGATTGGTTGCCGGTCGTTTTTCTTCGGGTGGGGCATAGGAGATGGTGAAATAATGGGTTGAATTGGCACTTAAGGTATTATCAAAACAAAAAGCATAATCGTAGCTAAACCCATCGTTTTTTATCCCCAGTCCAGTGGTGATGTTAATGGCTGTATCGTTTGTTGAAAGAGGGACTTGTTCCAGACCAGCTCGGAAAGCCAAAGTTTCTAAGGCTCTCCATTCTAACCCGCCATGCAAAAGTAATGGGGTGTTATCGGCGTAGTCCAAATCGGCGGCCAGGGAGAGGTTTTCTTGAGGGAAATATGTGCAGCCCAGCTTGCCGGTAAAAGGGATGTTTTCTTTTGCTCCGGTCCCCCAAACCATTTCTCCGCCGCTGCTTTGTGATAAAATGTTTTGCAGAGAAAGTCCCAAAAACAACTTTTCTTGCGCTTGATAGATTAGGCCGAAATCCAGATCACGACCGGAAGCGGTCCCCCCGGTTACGTTGGAAAAACTCTCGTTAAAATATTTTAGATTAATTCCGACTGCTATTTGGTCCCGGACTTTTTTCCCGTAGACAAGCGAGGTAACTGAATTTGAGTAGTCAAACGAGGCGCCGGTTGCCACAACTCGGCCAGTAGCTCCTAAGCTGGTCACCCCAATCCCGCTGGTGCCGGCATTAAGATAAGCAATTCCTACAGTGCCATAATCAGAAGATTGGCTCCCCCCAATGAGGGTGTAAGTAATTTCTCCTTCCATTAAAGAAGAATACATACTGGTTAAATTCCAGTTGGTAAGATAAGCGGCATTAGCTGGATTGAGAAAAATTGAATTAACATCGCCAATTTGCACCACAGAAGTTCTGCCCATGGCAATAGAGCGTGCCCCGCCGGCGATTTGCAGGGGATCAAGACCTGCGTGGGAAGGGGAGACAAAAATCAATAATGACAAATTAAAAATGACAAATGACCAATGAAGGAATCGCTTTGCGATATTAATATAATAATTACTACCTTCATTGTTAATTGTTAATTGATCATTGATCATTTTAATACTGCTATTTTCCCCTTCCCAACCACTTGCCCATTAACCACAATGCGGCAGAAGTAGAGGCCATTAGGTACAATCCCGCCAAAGTTGGAGATCCCGTTCCAATTAACACTGTTGTAGCCGGCATGACCGCCTTCAGAACCGGAGACATAATGCTGTTTCCAGGCTAGTTGGCCAAGACTGTTGAATAAAAAGATCTGTACGTCAGCGTCCTGATTGAGTTGATAGGTGATTTGGGTCGGTTGTGTGTTGGGATTAAAAGGATTGGGATAGGTTAGAACAGCGCCGGTTATGCCGGTACTAGTATTGACAGAAAAAGAAATTGATTCTTCAGTTGAATTGCTGGAATTATCGACAGCCACAACTTTAAAGGTGTGAGAGCCGTCGACAAAAACAGCTGCAGATTTATAAGTTAATGTTCCGGAACCGGTTTCATAGGTCGAATCGCCGGTTAAAGCGGCCAGAAAGGTGCTGATTGAATCAACTTCAACCGAACTGGTGGAAATATTAATCCCAGCAGCAGCTGATAAGGTGGTAATGATAGTCACAGCGTTGTTAACTGTATCTCCTGCCTCAATTGTTCGACCATCAAAATATAGTGTGGAGATAGTTGGGATCAGGGTCGTTGTAGTCGTCGTTGTCGTAGTCGTAGCAGCAGTAGTAGTAGTTGTTGTTGTGACGCTGGCAGCAATAAAGCCTAGTTGAACAGAATATGATGAGCTTGAAGTTACTCCTGTAATGTTTGCAGCCAAACTGCTTTTAAGATTATAAGAGCTGCTTTCTGCACTTCCTCCTGAAGACGTTATTGCTTCTGGGCTGGAAACATAATTAGTGCTTGAAGCCGCAAAAACATTTGTGACCAAAGCAACCAATATAATTATGAACAGGAATCTTTTCATTAGTTAATAATTAGATACCGAAACGGCATGCCGCCAACAGGGGCCCAGTTAGTTGTTTTAACAGTAAAAGATCCGGCAGATATATCAGTAATCCAAATTGCTCCCATATCATAATCTTTTGGGCCTAACATGACAAAAACAGCACTGTTTGCAGAGACTGCCGTATTGCTAACTACTTTATCCGAGTCCCCGGCCGCAATAGTGTCGGAGCCAACTACTGAACTCGAGGCTCCTAATTTGCCGTCGATAAACAAAGCAAAGCCTGATGAAGCTTCAGCGGAAACAGGTACGCCAGCTAATTTCCCGCCAGAATCGAGAGGGTAGAGATAATTAGCGGTTGCTGTTGTACTAGCATTGATATGGTTAACCGTGGTGGCATTGGTGGCTGTTCCTGTGAGTGTGGCGTAATCGGCGCTGGCTGCGGTGGTTGCCGATCCTGCTAGGGGAGCATAATCTGCTGTTGCAGCTGAAGTTGCAGTTCCTGCTACTGTGGCATAATCAGCACTAGCAGAAGTTGTTGCTGTTCCAGAAACAGTGGCATAGCCTGTATTAGTTGCATATGCCGAGGTAGTCGCAGTGCCTGATATTATTGCGTATGCCGAAGTGGTTGCGGTTCCTGCAACAGGAGCATAACTGACAGCGGCACTACTGGCACTACCGGCTAAGATTGCATAACTGGCTATGTTAGCGGTTGTTGCTGTTGTTGCGCTGGCAGCTGAAGTTGCAGTTCCTGCTACTGTGGCATAATCAGCACTAGCAGAAGTTGTTGCTGTTCCAGAAACAGTGGCATAGCCTGTATTAGTTGCTGCGTCTGCTCTTAGGGCATAAGCAGCCGAATAGATTTGTAGGCGAGGGGAAAGAGTTTCTACGCCAACGCTTACCTCTAACCAGCGGTCGTCACCATTAAAATCATTCGAGTCAACGGTGCCAAGCTTTACGGTGTATAAACCATTGCTAACCGCCACACTTTGAGCGCCGCTATCAAAAACAGCCGCCCCGCCTGTTGGATTATCATAAACGACAAATTGCATGGTATAAGTGCCGCTGAGCGCTTCTCCGGTTGGGCTTTTTAGATACCCTTGGTAGTTAATATATTGGGGTACGGCAAAAGCTGTAGAAGCAAAGAGTAGTAAGGCAGACAAAAGAATAATTTTTTTCATAACAATACCTCCTAAGTATTTACCAATTATATACTGGGGAGGTTGGTCTTGCCAGTCTTACTTGATTTTGGCGTCTGCCAGGCTGTATGCCCAGAGGATGGGAATATTAAAATTCGCAGTGCTAAGTTCGAGGCTGACTTCAAGATACTGATTGGCTGGTGATTGAATTGCTCCGCCTGGGCCAAGGAGAACAGAAGAAGTCCAACTAGTATCTGGAGTTGGGGTTGAACCGGTTCTTGTTTTAACAACTACCGTTGCTCCGCTAGGAGTTGTGGACTGATAGATAATTTTTGCGCCATTAGCTTGGCCGATATTATTACTGGCTGTGCCAAGGTTATAAATTCTTGAATAGGTGCCAGGTCCTGTGACTGGGACATCGGTGCCACTCTGATGAACGCAAAAAACGTAAATATCTAGAGCGGCGTCATTTTTACCAGCATTGTCGCCAAAGTGAACTCCGTATAAACCATAATTACTCATTTTACTTATTCCAGCTAAAAGTGCAGTTGAGCTACCATCAACCGAAACTGAATATGTGCTACCAGAAAGGTTAGCTCGATAAGTGTGGGCGCCAGTCATTGGGTTTGAGCCTGATAGCGTGTTGCAGCTAACAGGCGATTGAGTGTTTTCGCAAACTTGAGTGCGACCCAAGCCAAGATTAAAAGACCATTTATCATTAAAAACTTCCAACGAACTATCTAGGCCTTTTGAGATTGGGTCATCATTATTGTGTAACCTGGCCACTAAGAGATGGGCTGAGCCGGTGGCAGCGGTTAAACCAGTTTCGGTCCAGCGATAACGCAGCTCTTTATCTAAATTAGCAGTTTGTGAATCAAGTCTTAAAAACCAGCGACCTTGACTGTCTTGTAATAGTTGTGGAGTCACGGTTGTGCCAGAATTATTTTGTAATGAAAAAGGAGAACTTGGCAAAGCTTTCGAAGAAGCATAGTAACAACCTCCTGACCAGGTTTGTTTTAGCGTTAAACCGTCCGGATAAGTTTCTCCGGTAATATTGGCCGAGGTTGTTCCCAGTTTAAAGTTTGTATCTGCTGTTGGAGTGTAGGTCTTCCAAGGCAGGCCAGTGTCTCCGATTGACAAATCTGTCCCAGCTTCTGGATTTGGCCCGCCTTCACTTGGAAGGGACTTATCAGGAGTTCCATCAGCTTTAGCATCAGCGCCTTTAGGTCCGTCAGTCCCGGCTTCGGGTCTTGGGCCATCATGTTGTGTTTTGTCTGAGCCTCTATCTGCGCTTGCTTCTGCAACAGGATTTCTATCAGGGCCAGCATCAGCCCCTGCTTCTGGTTTTGGTGGGCCGGCGTCGGCATCTTTACTGTTACCATCAACTTGAGCAGATGCATCGCCAGCTCCAGGGCGGTGGTTGAAAGCCTCTGATAAACAACTGGTAATAAGTCCGCCGAATACTAGTATTGCTAAGGCAAGAAAAATCGTCTTAAGAAGATATCTGTCTTTAGCTCTCAAACCAGGATGGCTAAATTCTACTGGTTTAGCTTGAGCAGGTTTTGCTGTGTTACTAAAGTGATGATATTTTGGTGGTATGGTTGATGGGCTCATTATGGTTTTTTCCTTTCTGGGGTGGAGCCTGGAACCCAAACTTTTGTTGCTGGGTTTTTTGGTTGATCTTCTGCTGCTTGTTCAGGGGGGCTTGGTAATTGAGAGGGAGCCTTACCACTATCAAGGGGAGCACTCTCAGCTATAGAATCTGGGGCAACTGCTGTTTCTTCTAAACCTAAATCAACGGGTAATGAGTTAACCGGAACTTTTTCAGTAGAAGAATCTGCAGCAGGTACAGATCCTGGTTTTAGACCACTCCCTAGCCTTTCGAGTAATTCAGCAGGAGCCATGCCTGTGGGGGCTTCGGCGACCCCTGAAAGTCTAGTAGCTATTTTAGCTCTTCTTTTCTGATACTCTTCCACTCTTATACGGCTTGCTGGATCTTGCTTTAGAGCGTCGAGATATAATTGTTGTAATTCTCTATCAGGAACAAGGGTCCGGACTTTTCTTCCAACAAAAGTATCATTATCTATAGTTTTCTTTAACAACAGTTTGGCTAAGTTTTCTTTTGGTTCCTCTTGGTTTTGGTCTACGAATTCCTGGTCAGACCATAAAATTCGACCCGTTTCCAGCTCGAAATCTATAGCTGCGATAGCATATAGATCTGCTGGTTCACTAGCACTTGCTACGTCCACATTTTGTTCTGGAGCCATATAATAAGCTGTTCCCATCCTTGATCCATCGTTGGTTTGCCTGGTTGCTCCTTCAAGCTTAGCTAAACCAAAATCAGTAACTTTAACAACAAGTTGTCCATCTTGTTCTGCTAGTAAAATGTTTTCTGGTTTTAGGTCGCGATGAACAATTCCTTCTCCATGAGCATAAACCATAGCAGCACAAACCTGGTCAATAATTGTGGCACTTTCATCTGTAGAAGCTCTTTTCTTGCCTAGTTTAGTTGCTAAGTCTCCACCAGAGACATACTCAAGCACTATAACTGCAGTAATAGCATCTATTTTTTTATTTTCTCCTCCGTCCATATAGGGTAAATCTATTAATGTCCAGCCACTAGCCAGGCGTTCAACAATATTTGGATGCTGAAGTTTCTTGCCTGCCTCATCTTCTCTCTTCATGAAGCGCAGGAGTGAGATCTTATCTCTGGTTAAGCAAGTTTTTATAACAACTCTTTGACCGTTTACTTTTGCCAGAAAAACCTCTCCCATACCACCTGATTTTAATGGGCGAATGATTTTATAAGCAGAAACATCAACTGGATCAAATTGGAGTAGTTCCATTTCGTAGCGCTGTGGGGCAATTGCCTGATACAAGGCACTAACTAAATCTTTTATCTGATCTGCCTCTGTTCCGAAATCTTTTAATAAGTTGGGCAGCGCAGCTATTAGGGCTTGACCCTGTTCTGGTTCAAGAGCATCTTGTTCGACTCTTTGGGCTAGTAAAGTTAAACTTTCGGCCAACTCTTTTAGTTTATTGTAAATTGTTACGGATGAATTGGCCTGCCCGTCAAGAAAAGGGTCTATTTTTAATCCTTTCAAGACTTTTAGCCCTCTTAAAAGTGCAGTATGAGCATCAGGATTCTCTTCTGTTTTTTTAATTGCGGCTTCTAATTTATTAGCTAAACAATCCCTGGCTCCTTCTGCTTGTTCTAGGGCTTGCTTTGTATTAGCAAGTTCTGCACTGGTTGTATCAAGTTTTGTTCTAGTATTAACAAGTCCTTCCATAGCCTTAGCACCTTTAGCAATGCTTGAAACTACCAGCATTGCTGCAAAGCCTAAAGTTAGTCCACCGGCAGTATAAAGAAGAAAGGCAGCTGTGTGGATAAGATCAAAGAGGTTAGCTAAGTTGCTTAAGTCAGCAGAAGTCAATCTTTGGATTGTAACAAACACTGCTCCAGAAGTTAGAGTAGGGACTGCTCTGGTTAAAACAGGACGCGCATCCATCCTGTCATAGACTTTTACTAATTGTCTTTGATGCCACCTTAATTGTTGTGCTTGTCCTACCTCTGCCATAACGGGTCTCCTATATATAATGGTGCGGTTGAAGGACTGTAAGGTAAGGGTTGATTATCGCCAGCACTTATGTTGTAACCAGCCCTTAACTTAAGGGTACAAATTAAAGAAGCATTCTCATCAATAACCTGTGTTGAGCAATCAGCGCCAAGTCCAAAATATTTATTGATCTGCAGAAAAGCGCCTACTTGACCGGTAAAATAATTGCTATCATTATAATTGATGTAAGCAGCTTCTAATCTGATGGTAACCGGATCAAACTTGAGTTGTTGCAAGAGGCTCGCTCCAAGAATCGCTTTTCTAGCTTCTTCGTCAGTTTTTAGTTTCTTGTCTGGATCACCAGTGATTTCGTTTGCACCAACAATAAAGTTAAGAATAGTAAAGCTTGGGCCTGTGGTTAAGCTTGGACCCACTGTAACAGTTCCTCTGACTTGATCATATCCTTTGTCATCTTTTAAAGGTTCTCCAAACGTAGCCTTTTCGTACATCATGGTGCCAATAGCTTGTAAAGCCCAACTGTCAGAAAGATTAACGCTAGTCCCTAAATGGCTAATGAAAGCTTCGCCATCTGGAGAAAGGTCAGAGGAGACATATTGAAAATGTTCGCGATACCCGGCTTCCAAATAGAGGCCAACTCTTTCGGTAAGGCGAGCTGAAAAAAATAGCTTAACTTGTGCATCATTGCCTACAATACCATAATCATCTACCCCCTTATAAATTCCGTTAGGGTCATAGCTCCCTGTTCCTTCATACATAGCACTGATTAGTGTGTTAGGGGTTGGGGTGATGGCTAATAAGGCTTTTAATTGCAGAAAAAGACCCCAAAAACTTAGGCTCCCGTTTTCTTTGATTCCGTCAGTAGTGTAGGCATAGCCAGCTCTTAGTTCTCCTGTTAGGCTAACATTCTGCTCAAACCAGCTGGGTTGTTCTTTGACCGGTTCCTTTTTTTCTTCAGGCTTTGCAACTGGTTCCTTAGCTTGTTGCTTTTGCTCAACTGGTTTAGGAAAATACTTTGGACAGTTAGTCAGAGTAAAGTTATTGGCTCGTGAAAGAGCCAAAGGGACTTTGTCTGTAGAAGGATTGGTAAACCAAAAGGCATTGATTTGGAGTTTTTCTTTTAAGCCGGTTGGCAACTTGCTATTTATATTACCAATTGCTGTTTCAAGGGCATTTCGGGTGCGGGTTAAACTATTACCAGTTTGGGATTGTGGCCAAATTATATTAAGGAAATGTCCTTTTTGTTTTGGTGATAATTTGCCTAGAAATTCATTCCAGAGTTTATCAAGTGTTGTATAAGCATCACGATATAGTTTGACTTTTTTAGCCCCTTCTGAATCCTCTAACTTGCTGTTTTCAAGCTTAGAATAGGCTTTACTATAAATTAATAAGCCTCTTTTAAAAGGGGAATCGGCCGGTTCTGGCGAATACTTTAATTCCTCCCTGGCTGTTTTATAATCTTGGTATGCTTGGCTCGTAACTTGGCCAATGGTTTTAATGCCTTCTTGTATTCCTAGGAAATTCTTATAAGCTTCCAAAGCATGAAGTAAGTCATTAAGGTTATCAACCTCAACCGAATACTGGTTATCCAGTTGAAGAGTAGGGGTTATTTTTGCACAAACGTCTTGAACACTCATTCTGTAATGTCTCCTCCCCCTTCCTCAGCTGGTTGAGTTGGGGGTTCTGGTTTTACTGCAGGAGTTGGGTTTTTGCCTGGCCCTTTACTTGTATTGCCATTTTCAGCAGCTGGCCTTTGGGATGCCGGTTTATCAGCTCTTGGTTGGGAAGGAACATCAGGTTTCTTGTTTTCGGTAGGAACTGTTGGAGGATTAACTGCTCCTGTTGCAGCTGTTGGAGGCTTAGCTGCTCCTGTTGCAGTTGCTGGAGGATTAACTGCTCCTGTTGCAGCTGCTGGAGCAGCTTTTTTTGCTTCAGCTGGCCTACATTCTACAGGGGTAACTTCTATTCCCCATTTTGGTGGGATAACCATTGACCAATTACTTGGATCAAGATTAGCTGTGTTAGCGGCTTTAAAACGGGCAGCATAAGTTGGATCCTTAGGGCAGAATTCGGCCGCAGCTCTATCAGCTATTTTCTCTGGAGTATCATGTTCTGTAGCATAAATCCTGGTTTTGGCAGGATTACAAGCTGTTAAAAGCATAGTTGCTATATATAATAATGGTCGTATTCTCATCTCAGAATCTCCTATACTTGTTTTCGACACTTTTCGCAAGAAATTTCACTTTAATTTTAGAATTTCTTTGAGCAAGCTTTTTGGATATGAGTCAAGAAAATTTTCCCGATGCTGGCTTCGCCAGATCGGGATTCCGATATTCTATTTATTAATGTCATCGGAACATAATTCCATCTATATAATGTGCGACGGGACACTTTTTCTTTAAATTAAACAATGCTATAATCTTTCCACAGGAGGTATCTATTATGAATATGTTGCTGTGGATTGTTTTAGGGTTAATTGTTTTAGTGGTTTTGTTTGTGGTAGCTACTTATAATAGCTTAATCACCCTTAGAACCCGCACCCAGGAAGCCTGGTCTGATATTGATATCCAGCTCAAGAGAAGGTTTAATTTAATTCCCAATCTGGTTAATACCGTTAAAGGCTATGCCACTCATGAAAAAGAAGTTTTTGAAAAAATTACTGAAGCCCGTGCTAACACTACTAAAGCAGGCTCCATTGAGCAAAAGGCTGCGGCTGAAAACGCTTTATCCTCAACGCTAAAAACGCTTTTTGCTGTAGCAGAAAATTATCCCGACTTAAAAGCCAATGCCAATTTTCTTGATCTTCAGCGTGAATTGGCTGATACGGAGAATAAAATTGAATACTCCCGCCGCTTTTATAATGGTAACGTGCGTGACTTAAACATTAAAATTCAGGTTTTTCCTGCCAACCTGATTGCCGGTCGCTTTGGCTTTAAGCCGATGGAAATGTTTGAAGTCAAAGAAGCTGCCGAGCGGGAAGTGCCCAAAGTCCAGTTTTAAGTTATGAATGTTTACGATCAAATAGCCTCAAATAAGCGTCGCACTTGGGTTTTCCTAGTAGGCTTTGTCTTTATCCTGGCAGCTATTGGCTATGTTATTGGTCTGGCCATGGATATGGGTTTTGGTCCGCTATTTATTGCAGGTGTTGTGGCCATTGTGATGAGTATTGGCAGCTACTATTATAGTGATAAGCTGGTGCTGGCTATTTCCGGCGCCAAGGAAGTTCAGTTTGAAGAGAACAAAGAGCTTTATCGTATTGTAGAAAACCTTTGTATTGGTGCAGGGCTCCCCAGACCAAAGATCTATATTATTAATGATAGTGCGCCCAATGCTTTTGCCACTGGTCGCGATCCCCAGCATGCAGTGGTAGCTATGACAACCGGTTTGCTTGATAAGTTGGATAGGTCAGAGTTAGAAGGGGTGATAGCTCATGAGCTGTCCCATATACGCAACTTTGATATTCGCTTAATGACCATTGTTTCTATTCTGGCTGGAACAATTTTAATTTTGTCCGACTTTTTTATTCGTTGGAGCTGGTGGGGTGGGGGTAGGCGGCGCAGTAGTGAAAAAGGGAGTCAAATACAAATGGTTATGTTTGTGCTGGCTATTTCGCTGGCAATTTTAGCGCCGATTTTTGCGCAAATCATTAAACTGGCTATTTCCAGAAAAAGAGAATATTTGGCTGATGCTTCAGCAGCCTTGATTACTCGTTATCCAGAAGGCTTGGCCAAAGCTTTAGAAAAAATCTCAGCTGATCCAAAGCCTGTTGAGCATGCTGGTAGAGCTACTGCTCATCTTTATATTGCCAGCCCTTTAAAAGATGATAAGGCAGAAAAACACAGCTGGTTTTCCGGCCTCTTTGACACCCATCCACCAATTGCCGATCGCGTTAAAGCCTTGCGCGCGATATAGAGTAGTTTCATTAAAATCTAAAAGTGGCTATAATTAGAGTTAAAGACATGCGCATTAAAGAATTTAAAATTATTGTGTTGCTGGGTATTTTTGCTTTTAGTCTGATATTGGTTTCAGGTTGTAATAATCAGGTAAACGTAACAATTCCCACAACCAGTACAACGACAACTACAAGCGCTCCGACCACTACCACCACGACAACATTAACTAGCAATCCTACTGCTGAACCAAGCAGTACTGTTAAATTAATTTTTCTTCATCATTCCTCTGGTAGAAATTGGTTGGCTGATGCAGATGGTGGCTTGGGAATTGCTTTGCGTGATAGCAATTATTTTGTTTCTGATACTAATTATGGCTGGGGGCCTAGCTCAATAGGTGATAACACAGACTTTGGCAATTGGTGGACCTGGTTTAGAGGTGCAAACTATAGCACTATAATGTCAGCTGTTTATGCTGAAAGTGGGCAACATGATGAAGGCTATACTTATTCTCGTTTAAGCACGGATCCCGGAGGAGAAAATGAAGTTATAATGTTTAAATCCTGTTACCCTAATAATGATAATTTAGCAGGCGATCCAAGCGCTGATCCTCCTGCTATTGGCTCAAACGGTCTAAAAGGCCAGAATTGTTATTCTGGTTATCATTTAATTGAAAATGCCAAAGGTATTTACAACGATTTGTTAAATTATTTTAGCACGAGACAGGATAAGCTTTTTATTGTTATTACTGCGCCGCCGGTTCAAAGCGGGACAAATGCTGGTAATGCACGGGCTTTTGCGCAATGGCTGGTTGATGATTGGCTGGACGGCTACTCTTACGATAATGTAGCTGTATTTGATTTTTATAATGTTTTAACCAGTAAAACCGGCTCTGGCAGCAATGATTTAGGCTTGTCAACTGGTAATCATCATCGCTGGTGGAGTGGTAGCCTGCAGTACAAGACAAATGATGGCGCTAATACTAGTGCTTATCCCACTAGTGGGGGAGACGATCATCCTAACCAAGCTGGCAATTTAAAAGCCACGGGCGAGTTTGTGTCGGTTTTGAATTATTATTATAACCGCTGGAAAGGCTTAACCCCATAGTTGACAAATTGTTGGGCTTTTGGTTATAATAGTGAAATAATTCACAACCGCCTACGCCGGTGCTTCGGCGGTTAAAAAGGTGTCGTATGAAGAAAATTATACCTAGAAAAACAATCCAAAGACTTTTACTCTACTATCGTTATCTGTTGTTTCTGCTGCAGCAGGGGACCAAAAATATTTCCTCAACCTCTTTTGCTGATATATTAGAGATCAGCGCGGCGCAGCTGCGTAAAGATTTATCTTATTTTGGCAAGTTTGGCACTCAAGGGGCGGGTTATGACGTTTTAGCCTTGCGCGACGAGATTGCTAAAATCTTGGGCATAGATAAAGAACGTAAGGTTTGTATTGTCGGCCTGGGCAATCTTGGGTTGGCTTTGTTGGGTTACAAAGGCTTTGCCTCGCTAGGTTTTGTTGTTACCGCAATTTTCGACAACTCTCCCCAAAAAATCGGGCGCAAGATCAAGGGCTTTGCTTGTTATGATATCAAAGAGTTAATTCCTGTTGTAAAAAATAACAAGATTGAAATTGCCCTGTTAACTGTCCCTTCCGAGGCTGCGCAAGAGGTGGCCAGAAGAATGGAAGATGCCGGCATTAAAGCCATCTTAAACTTTACCCCGGTTAAGCTTTCTTTGTCAAAAAAAATTAAAATTAACAATGTTGATCTGGCTGCAGAATTAAAAACCCTATCATATTTTTTGTAAGGTTAATTGTGACTTTTTTCACAATCAAGTTGCCGCCCGCCTTGCAACCGCTGTTTTCCCGTTTGACTTCTTGTTTTATGCGTGATAGAATACCTTGTCGGTGTTTGAAGTATTGTGATTTTTTTCACAAATAACAAATAAAGAGGAGGATCTGGGCATGGAAAAGTCAGTTAACAGGTGGGGGATTGCTTTGGCAGGGGTTGTAATGCAGCTGCTTTTGGGGACGGTTTATGGCTGGAGTGTATTTAAAAGGCCTTTGATGGAGAGCCACGGCTGGACAGGTGTTCAAGTGGGATTGGCTTTTACAATTGCAATTTTTTGCTTAGGTGCGGCAGCAGCTCTTGGCGGTAAATTTGTTGATAAGGCTGGAGCGCGCAAAGTTGCCACCACCGCAGCAATTCTTTTTGGTGTAGGAACGCTTCTGGCCGGATATGCCAACAGCATAGGCAGTTTATGGCTATTATGGCTGGGTTACGGTGTTATCGCTGGAATTGGAAATGGGCTTGGTTATATTACCCCAATTGCAGTTTTGGTCAGATGGTTTCCAGATAAAAGGGGATTAATTACCGGATTGGCCGTGATGGGCTTTGGTTTTGGATCGGCGCTGATCGGTCAATTTGTCCCTTTGCTCCTTCCTTCAATCGGAATAACCTCCACCTTCTATGTACTGGGAATAATTTACCTTATAATTTTGGGTCTAGCCGCTCAATTTCTTAATAATCCTCCTGAAGGGTGGACGCTTCCTGCTTCAGCCGGCGCGAAAGGTAAGCCGCAAGCGGCAATTGTCAAGTCATTGGATTTGAGGGAGGCACTTGGTACTTTTCAATTTTATATACTCTGGCTGGTTTTATTTATTAATGTGATGGCTGGAATGGCGCTTATCAGCAATATGTCTCCGATGGCGCAGGCGCAGCTGGGGGTAACCGCGGTAGTTGCCGGCACGCTGGTATTTACCGCTTCCATTTTTAATGGTTTAGGCAGGGTATTTTGGGCTTCGCTTTCCGATAAAATAGGCAGAAAAAATGTCTTTTTAATTATGCTTAGCTCTCAAATACCGGTATTTTTTCTACTCCCTCAGGCCTCCAATATCTGGATTTTTGGCGCAATGTGCTGTTATATCCTCTCTTGTTTAGGGGGAGGGTTTGCGACAATGCCTTCATTCGCTGTGGACACCTTTGGACCAAAAAATTGCGGGAATATTTACGGGAAAGTGTTGCTGGCCTGGAGTTTGGCCGGAGTAGTCGGACCATTGCTTATGGAATATGTTTTAAATGTAACAAGCAGTTTTTCAATGGCATTGATCATAGCTTCAGGAATCCTTGCGGTCGGGGTTTTACTGGTTTCGTTGTATAAGAAACCGGAAGCGGTTACCGCGTAGTTGTTGAATGAATGGAATTATCCTTGCCGGCGGAAAAAGTTTAAGGTTTGGTGAGGATAAGGCGTTTGTAAAAGTCGGGGATTTTATCTTAATAGAATCCCTGATTGGTTTATTGACCCCGTTATTTGATAATTTAATAATTGTAACTAATTATCCGGAAAAATACGTACAATATCCTGTTAAGGTTGTAGTTGACCAAATCAAGGACCTTGGCCCCTTAGGCGGGATCCAGGCCGGGCTTTTGGCCTCTGACGCGGATTATAATTTTGTTATGGCTTGCGACATGCCGCTGGTCAAGCCAAGCTTGATCCGCTACCTGATGTCAAAGGCGCGGGCCGATATTGTAGTGCCAAGACGAGGGAAGAACATCGAACCCCTTTGCGCCGTGTACTCTAAAAACTGCCTAACGGCAATTGAAGCGCTAATTAAGACCGGAAATTATAAGATCCACGCCATGTTTGATAAGCTTAACGTGGATTATGTTGAAGACGAAACAATTAAACAATTTGATCCGGGCTTTTTGTCGTTTTTAAACCTAAACACCAAAAAAGATTTAGAAAGAGTTTATCAATGTTTGAAGAGCTCGAAATTAAACGCGTCAGTTTAGAAGCCGGGATTTTAGTTTTAAAAGATAAGGTGGTTAGGGAAGTCCCATTTACTATAATAGTAAATGGGGAACAACTGGCAACTTTGTTGGCCTCTCCCTTGCAACTAAAAGAACTAGCAGTCGGCTATCTTTATGTTGAAGGTTTTATTCCTTCAGCTGATGAGATTAGCAGCCTGATAATTGATCAAAATACTTTTATTGCCAAGCTGGAGATAAAAAAACAATTATCAATTGCTGAGCTCAGCAAAAAAAGAGTAATTACTTCGGGCTGCGGCAGGAATATCAGTTTTTATAATTTTGAAGACTTTAAGAGTTGCGTCCCGGTGCAGTCCCCTTTAAAAATTGAGGCGAAAATTATTTTGGATTTGATTGCCGAATTTCAAAAAAAATCAACAATTTTTAAAGAAACTGGCGGGGTTCATAGCGCGGCAGTTTGTCAGGCAGGAGCGATAATTAGCTTTGCCGAAGATCTTGGCCGGCATAACGCGGTTGACAAGGTTATTGGCGGCCTGGTTTTAGCCGGCCAGACAGCGGAAGATAAATTTTTACTATTGAGCGGTCGAATATCATCGGAAATGTTGTTAAAAGCGGCTCGGATCGGCATGCCGATTATAGTCTCTCGCTCTGCGCCAACAGATATGGCGATTAGGCTGGCCAAGCAATTTAAAATTACCTTGGTTGGCTTTGCCAGGGGACAGCGCATGAATATTTATTCAGAGGAAGGGAGGATTTTATGTCAGAAGTAAAACAAGTTTTAACCACTTGTTCCTATTGCGGTTGCGGCTGCGGTTTTTATTTAAAAGTAAAAGACGGGGAAATAATTGGCATTACTCCAAGCCAAAAACACCCGGTTAGTCAAAGCTCCTTGTGTGTTAAGGGCTGGAATGGCGCTGAATTTGTCCAGCATCCGGATCGATTAACCGATCCGCTTATTAAAGAGAATGGCAAGTTTAGAAAAGCCTCTTGGGATGAGGCCTTGTCTTTGCTGGTTAAAAAATTTAGCCAACAGGCCAAAGAGGGCGGTCCAGACTCCCTGGCTTTTTTTGGTTCGGCCAAATGCAGCAACGAAGAAAATTATTTGATCATGAAACTGGCGCGTGCGGTTTTCAAGACCAATAATGTTGATCACTGTGCCCGGCTTTGCCATGCCTCAACCGTGGCAGGCTTGGCCGCGGTTTTTGGTTCCGGCGCCATGACCAACAGCATTGATGAATTTCTTGATTGTGAAGTTATCTTAATTACCGGCTCAAACACTACCGAACAACATCCGCTGATTGGGTCACGGATTATTAAAGCGGCTAAAGCTGGCGCGACTTTAATTGTTGTCGATCCCAGAAAAATTCAATTAACCAAATTTGCCAAGTTTCATCTTAAGCAGAATTGCGGTACCGATGTCGCTTGGATGAACGGCATGATGCGCGTAATTATTAAAGAAGGCCTGGAAGATAAGGAATTTATTAAAAACAATACCGAAGGCTATGAAGAGCTTAAGAAAACTGTTGAAAAATATACGCCGGAATATGTCGAGAAAATAACTGGCATACCGGCCGAAGAATTGGCTGCCGCGGCCAGGGTGTTTGCCCGGAGCCGCAAATCAAGCATTGTTTATTCGATGGGGATTACCCAGCACACTACCGGTGTTGATAACGTAAAATCAACTGCTAATCTGGCCATGCTGACAGGCAATATTGGACGGCCGTCTACAGGGGTTAATCCCTTGCGCGGCCAAAATAATGTGCAAGGCGCTTGTGATGTTGGCGCCCTGCCCAATGTTTATTCCGGCTATCAAGCGGTTATTGACCCCAAAAATAGGGAAAAATTTGAAAAAGCCTGGGGTGTTTCTGGCTTGCCGGATAAAATTGGGGTTCCGGTAACCATGGTGCCCCAATTGGCAATAGAAGGAAAAATCAAAGCCTTGTATATTATGGGCGAAAACCCCATGGTTTCTGAACCCAATACCGCGCATGTGGAAAAGGGCTTAAATGCTCTGGACTTTTTGGTTGTCCAAGATATTTTCTTAACCGAAACAGCGGCTTTGGCCGATGTGGTTTTACCGGCAACCAGTTTCGCGGAAAAAGATGGGACTTTTACCAGCACCGAACGTCGGGTAGAGCGGATCCGCAAAGCTGTAAAAGCTCCGGGTCAGGCCAGGGAAGATTGGCAGATTATTTGTGAAATTGCGACCCGCGCGGGCTATAAGATGGAATATGCTTCTGCCCAAGCAATTTTTACCGAATTGGCACAAGTAACACCCAGCTACCATGGCATGAGCTATGAGCGCTTGGAAAAAGATTTTGGCTTGCAATGGCCTTGTCCCAATTTAGACCACCCGGGCACAAAGTATTTGCATAAAGACGGCAAGTTTACCCGCGGCAAAGGCCTGTTTTCCGCCATTGAATATAAGCCGCCGGTGGAAATGCCGGACGAAGAATATCCTTTAGTTTTAACTACCGGACGCCAGTATTTTCACTATCACACCCGCACAATGACCAAGCGAACTTCAACTTTGGAAAGAGAAACTCCCGAGTGTTATATTGAGATCAATCCTCTTGACGCCAAAAAGTATCATGTTAGAAAAGAATCTTTAATCGCGGTCTCTTCCCGCCGCGGCACAATTACCGTACGGGCCAAAGTTTCTGAAATTATTAAAGCAGGCACGGTTTTTATCCCGTTCCATTTTGCCGAAGCAGCGGCCAACCGCCTAACGATTGACGCGTTTGATCCAGTTGCTAAAATCCCGGAATTTAAAGTGTGCGCGGTAAAGATTGGAGGGAATAATAAATGACAAATGACAAATGTCAAATGACAAATGAAGGAATAATTAAATTATTAGATAAACTAAAAGATGAGGTCAATTTGTTTGCGCCGCAGACAAATGAATATGGCGATACGTCTTTGGCCCAAGTTAAAGATGCTTGTAACGTCCAGTTAAAGCATTTTAAGCCGGTGATGCCGGCGGTCAGAGAAGTTCTTTTTGGCCAAGTCAAAAAAATGCTGCGCTATCAAAAAAGCGCGGGCAAAACAACAGTAGCAACACTGGACGATTTCAGCGAAACTGTTATCTTTGGTTTGCCAACCTGCGATCTTGAGGGGATTTTATATAACGATGTGTTTTATGGGCAGAGAGAATTCCCGGACTTTTACTATAACCGAGCGCGCGAAAAGCTGACACTTATTACCATTGCCTGCGTTACTCCGCCCAATAAAAATTGTTTTTGCGCTTCAATGGGCCATGGTCCTTTTGCCACTAAGGGCTTTGATTTGCAATTAACCGACCTGGGCAACGGCCGGTTTATGGTTGAGGTTGGCAGTTCTAAGGGGGAAAAAATCGTGTCTTTGTCTCCAGGCTTGTTTGAGCCGGTTGGCCAAAATGAGATTGCTGCCTGGGAAAAAATCAAGCAAGGGGCGGAGCGATTGCCGCGCAAGGATTTTATTAAAAAGGATCAAGCCTTGGAAACTATGGGCAGGGAACCTTTAAATGAAGAGCTGCTTAAAGATATCTCCAATCGTTGCATCTCGTGCGGAGCCTGCAATTATACTTGTCCGACTTGTGCGTGTTTTAATGTGGTTGACCTGGAAAACCAAGGGGGCGTAGTGCGACAAAGGTTGCTTGATTCCTGCATTTTTAGCGGCTACTGGCGCATGGCTGGCGGGCATACTCCCAAGCCGGAGAAAATTCAGCGTACCCGCAACCGCTATTTTTGCAAATTGGTTTGGGATAAGGAAAAATTTGGCGATTCGGGTTGCGTAGGTTGTGGTCGCTGCCTTGATTCGTGTCCGGTTGATATAGACATTAAAGAAGTTATCAGGTCTTTGGCCTAAGGAGAAGAAAAATGCCAACATACGAATATAAAACAAAAGCTAAAAATGTTATTGACCCGGCTAAAAACGAATATTTGTCCCGACCAGCCGTTATCACCAAGATAAAAAAACTTAATAGTGACGTAAAACACTTTAGTTTTGAGTTTCCCGACCAACTGCCTTTTATTTATAAGCCCGGACAATTTGTCCAGGTATCTATTTTTGGCCTTGGCGAAGCCCCAATTTCAATAACCTCAAGCCTGGAAGTGGGGCAGGGGCTTGAGCTGGCAGTGCGCTCGGTTGGCAAGGTGACCAAGGCGCTACACGAATTAAAAGAAGGGGATGAGGTTTTTATCCGCGGGCCCTATGGCAATTTCTTTCCTTATCAGGAATACAAAGGTAAAGATATCCTTTTTATTGCCGGCGGAATCGGGCTTATTCCTTTGCGCTCGCTAATTAATTCGATTTTAAAACAGCGCCAAGATTATGGCAAGCTCTGGATTTTGTATGGCTCAAAATGCCCCGCTGATTGTGTTTACATTGATGAATTGGAAAAATGGAGCAAGCTTGACGGCGTGGAGGTTTTATTGACAGTTGATTCAGCGACGGAAGGATGGAAAGGAAACGTCGGGGTGGTAACCACCCTTTTTGAAAAAATTGAATTTAATGCAGAAAATACCATTGCCTATCTTTGCGGCCCGCCGATTATGATCAAATTTGCCAACGTGGCTTTAGAGGAAAGAGGCATGGATCCCAGCGACGTTATTACCACAATGGAAATGCACATGAAGTGCGGAATAGGTAAATGCGGACATTGCGCGCTTGGCCATAAATATTGCTGTACCGATGGTCCGGTTTTTAGTTTTGCAGAGTTAAAAACTTTGGGTGCGGAAGAATAAAAAAGGAGGAAAAAGATGAAAAAGATTCTTGTTTTGGTTTTGGCCTCATTGTTTCTGGTTTCATCGGTCTCATTTGCGGTTGATTTGAGCACGGTTAAGATGAATGGTGATTTTCGTTTTCGCTACACTATGGATCAGACCGCGGGGAATAACGACGCTTTCGGCACCCCCAGAGCCAGGATTAAGCTTTCCGGTCAGGTTAACGACGACCTTTTGTTTGTGATTCAACCTGATTTTGCCGGGCTGGCAACCGGAGCAAATGTTGCCCTGGCTGATGCGTATGCCGACCTAAAATGCAAAATTGGTATTGAAAAAACCATGCGTTTTGGCCAGTTCCTGGTGCCTTTTGCCTATGATTCCGGTAAATATAATGTCATTGTTTATCCGTCCCACTATAATGTCATTGTGCCGGACAGAGATTGGGGCCTAGGTGTTTTGGGTAAAGCCATGGCAGCCAACTATTTTGTTAGCTTGACCAATGGCAACCGTTCCGCCACCGACAATAACGAATCAAAAGATTTGGCGGCAATGGTAATTCTGCCAACCCAAATTGCCGAACTTGGCTTGTCGGGCTACTATGGAAAAACCGGCGCGACTTCGGTTCAGCAAACAGCTTATGGCGCTTATGTTAAAGCCAATGTTTTGTCAGTTGACGCGTTATTAGAATATGTGGCCGGCGATAATTGGGCAGGCACAGCCAAGCTCTCTAACCTTTATTTAAATGTTTCTAAAAAACTTGGCGAGATTGAGCCTTTGGTTCAGTATCAAATTTATGATGCCGACACCAATACAGCCAGTAATATCGTCAATACTTTAACCGTTGGTTTTAATAAGTATTTGGATAGCAATGGCTCTTGTTTGATGCTCAATTATAATATTGTTAACGAAGAAACAACTTCTGTTGACAATAATACTTTAATCCTGCAAGCCAGGGTAAAGATTTAAATTTAATTACTCCGACCCCGACGGCCTAAACCTTTTTGGCATGGTCGTCGGAGCGGTATCCCGAGGTTATATCGGGATCAAGGGTTTGGTTGGAAATTTCCAAGCCTCCCATTTAGGAAAGGAGAAAACATGAAAAGGTTTTTGGCGTGGTTATTATTGGTTCTGTTCCTGTTTTCCGCCCCGTTGCTTGCAGCGTCTAAAAGTATAATTCTTGCTACTACAACCAGCACAGTTGATTCAGGGCTTTTAGATGTCTTAATTCCTATTTTTGAAAAACAGACCGGGTATAAGGTTTTAACCATTGGAGTTGGCTCCGGCATGGCCATGGCAATGGGCAAGCGCGGTGAGGCAGACGTGCTTTTAGTCCATTCGCCAAAAGCTGAAGAAGCTTTGGTTGCCGGCGGATTCGGGATTAACCGCAGGGCGGTTATGCATAATGATTTTGTTTTGCTGGGGCCTTTGGATGATCCGGCCGGAGTTAAGTCTTTAAATGGTGCCAAGGCCGCTTTTGGCAAAATTGCTTCCGGTGGTGTTTTTTTTATTTCCCGCGGGGATAAATCAGGCACGCATGCAAAAGAGCTGTCTGTTTGGCCGGCCAAAACGGTTTTGTCTAATCTCTGGTATCTTGAATCAGGCCAGGGCATGGGCGCAACCTTAATGATTGCCAGCCAAAAAAAAGCCTATACTTTGTCTGACCGCGCGACATATTTAAGCTTTAAAGATAAGGTTAAGTTGGTTATCTTGTCCGAAGGCGATACGGCTCTTTTAAATCCTTATCATGTGATCGAGGTTAACCCGGCAAAATTTACCAAAGTAAATGCAGAGGGAGCAAGAGCTTTTTCCGATTTTATAGTTTCTCCCGCGATACAGAAGGTTATTGCCGAGTTTGGCAAGGAGCAGTTTGGCGGAAGCCTGTTTTTTCCTGATGCAAAATAATTTTTTAGAAATCAGCGAGATTATTTTTTTAACGCTTAAAGTTTCGGGCACGGCCTTACTTATTTCAGTTGTTTTCGGAATAAGTTTGGGTTTTTTTGTTGCCTTAAGAACTTTTCCCGGCAAAAAGATCTTGGTTACAGCCATAAATACCGGCATGGGACTACCACCAGTGGTGGTAGGCTTGCTGGTGATGATTTTTTTATGGCGCAGCGGGCCGCTAGGCTTTTTTGAGTGGATCTATACGCCAATTGCCATGGTTATTGCCCAAACAATTTTGGCCACACCAATTATTGCGGGCCTAACTTTGGCCACGATCCAGTCCGTACCCCAAAAAATGATTTGGCAGGCCAGGGCTTTAGGCGCCAGAGGTTGGGATTTGGTCTGGCTTTTAGTTAGAGAGACCAAGTTATCGCTTTTAGCTGCTGTGATGGCCGGGTTTGGAGGGATTATTTCCGAAGTTGGGGCGGTAATGATGGTTGGCGGCAATATCAAGGGAGAAACAAGGGTCATGACAACCGCGATTGTTTTGGAAGCGCAAAAAGGCAATATTAATTTTGCCATTATTTTAGGGGTATTTTTATTGGCGCTATCTTTTTCCGTTAATTTGGGCTTGACGTTGATTCAACAAAAGGTAAGAAAATCATGATCAAAGCCTTGCTTGGACCAAATGGGGCGGGTAAAAGTACCTATCTTCGCCAGTTAATTGGCCTTGAAGGCGATCAAATAGATTTAACAATGGCCATGGTATTTCAGGAACCCTTACTGTTTGATTTAACGGTTTGGGAAAACGTTGCCTTGGGTTTACGATTTAGAAAAAGCAAAAACATTGGACAAAAAGTTGCTTTTTGGCTCGATAAACTACAAATTAGCCACCTTGAAAAACGGCGTGCCATAACTTTATCCGGCGGCGAAGCGCAAAAAGTTGCCTTGGCCAGGGCCTTGGCGATTGAACCTAAAACCCTGCTTTTAGATGAACCGACTGCTAATTTGGACTTGTCTTCACAGGTAAGAGTACGGGCTGCATTAAAAAAGCTTATTAGCGAAAACAATCTTGACGCTATTTGGGTCACCCATAATAAGGCCGAAGCCCTGGCGGTCGCGGATCAGTTGCTGATTATGATCAACTGGAAAATTGTCCAGGAGGGAAAGCCGGAAGATGTTTTGCAGCGGCCGGCTAATCGGGCTGTGGCGGTTTTTCTAGGCATAGAAAACATTTTCCACGGCAGCATTTTTGGGTCGATTTTTAAGAATCAAAAAATTTGTTTTGAAGTTGCGGCTTTGGATCAAGCCTCTGTTTGGGCAATTGTCCACCCCGAGGACATAATACTATCTGCTGAACCGCTGCGTGGAGTCAGCGCGCGCAATTGTTTGGCCGGGGTTGTTGCAGAGCTAAATCAAACAGGACTAACTTATTTAGTTAAAATCAATGCGGGAGAGATTTTTAAGGTGCTTATTACGCGGAGTTCAAAAGAAGAACTGGCTTTGACTATTGGCCAAAAAATCTTTTTAACTTTTAAGGCAACCGCGGTAAAGGTAATATGATTAAGCCTGATCAAGCGCTCAAAATAATTTTAAGCCAGGCCCAAGTGCTTGGAGTTGAAGCTGTTACCCTTAATCAATCGCTTGGCCGCGTCTTGGCGGAAAAAATCTATTCTGACCTGGATATCCCCGCTTTTAATCGTTCGGCCATGGACGGCTTTGCCGTAAATTCAAAGGACACTTCCAAAGTTTTTGAAATTATCGAGGATATTCCGGCGGGCTATGTGCCCAGGAAGAAAATTAGGTTTGGCCGGTGCTCCAGGATTATGACCGGGGCGATGCTGCCGCGCGGAGCGGATAAGGTTGTAAAAGTAGAGGATACAAAGCTAGCGGCTAATGGCTTACAGCTTACGGCTTTCGAGAAAAAAACAAACGTGTCTCTAAAAGGCGAAGATGTTAAAAATGGCCAGCTAATTCTTGAAAAAGGGACAAAAATTAGGCCACAAGAGGCTGCCATGCTGGCTACGGTTGGGAAAACTAAAATTAAGGTCTATTGCCAGCCCAAGGTTGTGGTTGTTTCCACCGGTTCGGAACTGGTTGAGCCAGCGTGTAAGCCAAAGCTTGGCCAGATCAGGAATAGTAATGGTCACATGCTTATGTTGCAGCTTAAACGCTTGGGCATTAAGGCTAAGTATCTTGGCATTGCGAGAGATAACTTTTTAGCGACAAAAAAGCTGGTTGAAAAAGGCTTAAAACAAGCTGATATTTTGATTCTAAGTGGTGGTGTTTCTGTGGGTGATTATGATTTTGTTGAAGCTGTACTTAGAAAATGCGGTGTCAAGATCCTTTTTAATAAGGTAGCAATAAAACCAGGTAAGCCGACGACTTTTGGAATTAAAAAGAACAAAGTTGTCTTTGGCCTGCCGGGAAATCCGGTTTCGGTCCTGGTTATTTTTGAGCTTTTTGTCAGGCCGTTTATTGATGCGCTGGTTAGTCAGCCAAACAAAGATCGGTTTAAACAATATCAGCTATTATTAGACTTTAAGAGAAAAAGCGCTATGCGTGAACAATACTTTCCAGTCACTATAGAAGAACGAGGGGTCCGGCCAATTAAATTCCATGGGTCAGCTCATATGCAAGCCTTAACACAAGCAAGTGGCATCATGTTGGTTCCATCAGGCAAAACATCTATTAAAAAAGGGACACAAGTTAATGTTAGACCAATATAACCGAGATATTTATTATTTACGCATCGCAGTGACTGATCTGTGCAACCTGCGCTGTACCTATTGTATGCCCAAAGAGGGTATTAAGTTAAAAAAGCATGAAGAGATTTTGAGTTTTGAGGATTTTTTTGAGATTGTTAAAGTGGCAATTAAGCTTGGTTTTTACAAGTTCCGCTTAACCGGCGGAGAACCATTGGTTCGTCGCGGTATTATTGATTTAGTTAAAATGTTGGCTCAAATAAACGGAGTCAAGACTTTGGCTATGACTACCAATGGGCTTTTATTGCCCCAATATGCCAAAGAGCTAAAAAAAGCAGGCCTATCTCGACTTAATATTAGCCTGGATTCGCTCAAACCAGAAAAATATAAAGAAATTACTCGCGGGGGAAAGCTGGAGGATGTTTTAGCCGGGATAAAATCTTCCTGTGAAGCCGGCTTTGAAAAAACCAAGCTCAACGCAGTAATTGTTGATGGGTTTAACGATGATGAGAAAGACAATCTTAAAAAATTTGCAGAAGAAAACAAGATGAAAATCCGTTTTATTAAAAAAATGGACTTAAAAAGTGGGGATTATTATGGGGTTGAAGGGGGAGAGGGAGGCGATTGTTCTATTTGCAACCGAATCCGCTTGACCGCAGACGGCAAACTCCGTTCGTGCCTATTTTCCGACTATGAGGTTGATGTGCGCCAGGTTGGGATTGAACAAGCCTTTAGGCAAGTGATAGGCAACAAACCGGCCAAAGGCGAAAAATCGTTAAAAAGGGAGATGATTGAAATTGGCGGCTAATAAATTTAGTCATACGGATAAACAAGGGAAAGCTAAAATGGTTGATGTTGGGCAAAAGCCGGATTCAAAAAGAATCGCGATTGCAAAAGGTTCAATTTTTCTGGCAAAAGAGACCATTAAATTAATTAAAGATAATAAGATGAAAAAAGGGGATGTTCTTGCGGTGGCCAGGATTGCAGGGATCCAGGCGGCAAAACAGACCAGCAACCTTATTCCCTTGTGCCACCCCTTGCTCTTAAATAATATAGAGGTAGATTGTGAATTGTTGCACAATCAGGTCAATATTACATCGAAGGTCGAATGCGCCGGTAAAACCGGGGTGGAGATGGAAGCCTTAACCGCGGTTTCTATCACGCTTTTAACTGTTTATGATATGTGTAAGGCGGTTGATAAAAAAATGAGAATTGGAGAGATTGAATTATGCCACAAATCAAAGCAGTTTGTGTAAATAAGTGCAAAGGTCAAAAGTCAGAGGTCAAAAATATCAATTTAATAGAAAATCTTGGTGTTGACGGGGACTTTCATGCCAACGGTGGAGAACGCCAGGTTAGTCTTTTGGCTGAAGAAAGTATTCAAAAGATGAGAGAAAAGGGACTAACTCTTCTTCCGGGAGCTTTTGGGGAGAATCTTGTGACAGAAGGAATAGACTTGCTCTCTCTGGCGATCGGACAAAAAATTAGAATTGGAGAAGTTGAACTTGAGATCTCAAAAATCGGTAAAGACTGTCCGGCGCGCTGCCAAATATATTATTTGGCCGGAGACTGCATCATGCCGCGCGAGGGTGTTTTTGCTAAAGTCCTAAAAGGTGGAATTATTAAACCAGGAGATGAGATTAAATTATGAGAGTAGGGATAATTACAGTTTCGGATAAGGGTTCAAAGGGTGAGCGGGAAGATTTGTCTGGTCCGGCAATAAAAGAAATTGTAAAAGCCGATGCTTATGAATATGCCATTGTTCCCGATGAACAAAAAGAAATTTCAGGGAAAATCAGGGAATTTACCGATAAAAAATCCTGCGATCTGGTTTTAACGACTGGCGGAACCGGCCTTTCTCCGCGGGATGTGACTCCGGAGGCGACCAGGGCGGTAATTGACCGCGAGATTCCGGGGATAGCGGAAATAATTCGCTCCGAATCTTATAAAATCAAAGATCGAGCCATGCTCTCCCGCGCCATTGCCGGCTCACGGCGCAAAGCTCTAATTATTAATCTTCCCGGCAGTCCCCGCGCGGTTAAAGAATGTTTAAAAGTTGTGCTGCCGGTTATCCCTCATGCCTTGGAAGTGTTGGAAAAAGGCAGCGTTGAGTGCGGCTAAATTTTTTGTTAAAATAGGAAATTATGTTACACAATTTAGAACAATATGTTGTTTTAGCAAAAAGTGATTTTGATCATTTTATTGTTGCTTTAGCCCGGGAGCAGAAAGTTTTTGCTCCGGTAGCAAAGGATTTTGGTCAATTTTCTTTTGAACAAGTAACCGAAGGCCGTCAAGTTGCTTTGAAATATATTCCTACCATCCTTCCGCCAAAGAAATACTTTATGCCCCAGTATGAAACACTGGCAACCTTTGATACCTCAACCGGTCAGAACATGGAGCCGGTGGTTGAATATGAAAAAATGGTGCTTTTGGGGGTTCATACTTGTGATTTAGCTGGTATCCAGTGCTTAAACATGGTTTTCAATGAACGACCCAAAGACTTAAATTACCTGATCCGTAAAAATAAAATCACTATTATCGGTTATGAATGCAATGATTATTGTGACAAATATGCTTCCTGCCGTTTAGTGCATAATCATACACCCAATGGCGGTTACGACCTGTTTTTTACTGATATTTCGACCGATAAATTTATCGTTCATGTTAATACTTTAGCTGGCGAGGAGATTATTGAAAAAGCCAATGTCTTTGAACCTGCCAGCGAAGCTGATCTCAAGGCTTTAGAAAAATTGCGGACAGAAAAACGGGCAATTTTTGCTAAAAATGAAGTACCAATTGAACATGAACGCATTTCCGAGCTGTTTGATAAGGCTTATAGTAGTAAGGTTTGGGAAGAGTTAGCTGAGAAATGCCTGGCTTGCGGCAACTGCACCAATGTTTGCCCCAGCTGTTATTGTTTTGATGTAATTGATGAACCTAATTTGGACCTAAAAACAGGCAAACGTTATAGAAAATGGGATTCCTGCCAAAACGAGACCTTTGCCAAGGTAGCTGGCGGCGAATCTTTTAGGGAAGAGCGCGGCGCCAGACAAAGGCACCGCTATTATCGTAAGTTTAAATATCCTTTGGATAAGTTTTCCCGCTTTTTTTGCACCGGTTGCGGCCGTTGTTCCAGAACCTGTATGGCCGGAATCAATCTTAAAGAAACATTAAGTAAATTAATCGATGAGCAAGGGATGAAGAATCCTAACGCAGGTGAGGTTAAACTGGGATAATTATGAAAGCAGTTAAGATTAAGGATTCTGAATACGAAATTAAAAAAGGTAAGATCCTCAAAGCCAAAATGCTGACCACAATGGAAAAGTATTTTGAAATTGCTCTGCCTGGCGGCGAAAGCCTGGATCATGAGCCCGGACAATTTGTGGAAGTGTCAATTTTAGGTATCGGCGAAGCGCCAATCTCTATTTCTTCTTCGCCAACCAAGCGCGGTTCTTTTGAATTAGTCGTAAGAAATGCCGGCAAATTATCCGGTGCGCTTCATAAATTAGAAGCCGGCGATGAAGTTGGTATTCGCGGGCCATTTGGCAAAGGCTTTCCGGTTAGAATATTAGAAGGCAATGACCTTCTTTTTGTTGCCGCTGGTTTAGGCGTTGTGCCGCTGCGCTCTTTAATTAATTTTGTTATTGATAATCGTAGAGATTTTGGCAAAGTAAATATTTTGCTGGGCTGCCGCACCCCCCAAAACATGCTTTTTAATGACGAACTGGAGCAGTGGGGCAAACGTTTGGATGTTAATTTTAACTGCACTGTTGACAAGGCTGATCCTGACTGGAAAGGCAATGTCGGCTTGATCACAACCTTGATTCCCGGCATTAATTTGGAGCCGGAGCGGACTTTTGCTGTGGTGGTTGGCCCGCCTATTATGTATAAGTTTGTGATTGTGGAATTGTTAAAAAAACAAATTCCCGAGCGGCAGATTTTAGTCTCTCTTGAGCGGCACATGAAGTGTGGTTTGGGCAAATGCGGCCACTGTCAGATCAATAATATGTATTGCTGCCAAGATGGTCCGGTCTTTACTTACGATAAAATTAAAGGAATACCCGAGGCATTATAACTATGGCTAAACCAAAAGTAGCGTTTTTTGACTTTGCTTGTTGCGAAGGTTGTCAATTGCAGATTGCCAATATTGGCGAGCTGTTGCTTGATGTATTGGGCTTAATAGATGTGGTTGAGTTTCGCGAAGTCATGTCAGAAAAAGGGCCGGATAAAATTGATGTGGCAATAGTAGAAGGCAGCATAACTGACAAGCATGCCATTGAAAGAATTAAAAAGATCAGAGAACGTGCCAGTGTCTTAATAGCTTATGGCGCTTGTGCTTGTACTGGTGGCGTAAATGGTATGAAAAACAATTTTAAGCTGGAAGATATCAGAAAAGAAGTTTACGGCGACCGTTTCAATTATTTTGATACTGTTGAAACCAAGGCTGTCCATCAAGTGGTTAAGGTTGATTACTTTGTTAATGGTTGCCCGGTTTATATCCCGGAATTTGTCAAGGTTTTAAAATGTGCCTTGCAAGGGTTACCTTACGAAGTGCCTGACCAGTCAGTTTGTACCGAGTGTAAGTTAAATGAAAATGTTTGTATGTACGAACGAGGCGTTACTTGTCTTGGTCCCGTGACCAAAGCTGGCTGTAACTCCTGGTGCATCAATAATGGTAATATTTGCTATGGCTGTCGTGGTATGGTGAGCAATCCGAACGAAAAAGGGGCTCAAGACGTAATTAAGAAATACAATGTTCCTATGGATTTAGTTATGAACAAAATGAACATGTACAACAAGTGCAGGGAGAATGACAAAAAGTGAGCAAAAGAAACGTTAGTGTAAATGTTGAATATTTAACCCGGGTCGAAGGACACGGAAACATTGTCGTTGATGTAAAAGAGGGGAAGCTTGAGACCTGTCAGCTTCAGATTGTTGAATCTCCCCGTTTCTTTGAAGGGATGCTCCGCGGCCGCTCAATTTTTGAAGCCCAGCACATTACTTGTCGCATTTGCGGAATTTGTTCTTGCGGTCACACGCTAGCTTCTATTCAAGCAGCAGAAGATGCCATTGGTTTTATCCCTTCAAAGCAAACTATTGAACTTAGAAAATTCTTGCTGCACATGGAAAACCTTGATTCTCATCTTCTCCATATATACCTTTTAGTTGCTCCCGACTTGTTGGGGGTAAAGAGTTTTGTGCCGCTAATTGATACCCATAATAAAATTGTGCGCCGAGCTTTGCGCATGAAAAAAGCCGCTAATGATGTTTGTGATATCTTAGTTGGACGCCATGTCCATCCGATTTCCTCAATTGTCGGCGGTTTTACTAAACTGCCCAAAGAAAAAGACCTGGATGCCATGCTGCAGATTCTTTATGATATGAGAGCAGATATGACGGCAACTGTTGAGCTGGCCGCAACATTAAAATTCCCTCGGTTTGAAAGGGATATGGAGTTTGTCGGACTGGTTTCCGATGACGCTGAATATCCGATGTTGATTGGCGATATTGGTTCAACCGACGGCAAGCGTTTGAACAAAAAAGATTATAAGAAAGCGACCAATGAGTTTGTGGTGCCGCATTCATCCGCGAAGCACGCCAAATGGAACCGCGAATCTTACATGGTCGGCGCTTTGGCCCGCGTCAACCTGAATGCCGGCAAACTGCATCCGAAGGCCAAAGAACTGGCCGCGGCTTTAGGTGTGAAACCAAAAGTTATTAACCCTTATTTAAATACAGTTGCCCAATTAATTGAATGTGTTCATTCTCTGGAAGATAGTATACGCATTTTAGAGGGATTCAAGAAAACCGGTGTTAACCAGGACGAAGTTGTTTTGGTTGGTCTTAATGAGCAAAATAGAATTAAAGTTAATCCTGGTAGTGGCGTTGGTGCGGTTGAAGTGCCTCGCGGAATTCTTTTCCATCATTATGAAGTTGATGAAAAAGGTATTATTACCAAAGCCAATTGTATTATTCCCACCAGCCAGAATGTTAATAATATTGAATGGGATATGAAAAAACTAGTTCCTGAAATTCTTGATAAAACCGATGAAGAGATAACTTTGGCGCTTGAGATGCTTGTCCGCGCTTATGACCCCTGTATTTCCTGTTCCGCCCACTTTTTGGACGTTAAGTTTAAGGGGCGGTAGTTAGGCAACTTAGAAAAACAATGCTTTCATCAACCTATTCATCAACCAAAACATCAACCTGTTTTTTTTGGCTTATTTATGCTAAAATATAAGCTAAAGATCGGCCTTGGCCTTGAGGTTTAATAACTTTCAGCTCAACAAGTTTTGCCAGCTCTTTATGCACTGCTTGGGCCGAGATTTTAAACATAGCTTGCAAATCTTTATTGGTAACCTTTCCATGTACGTTAATAAATTCTAAAATTGTCATCTGCTTAGGGGTAAGTGCGATTTGAGGGCTCGAACCTTTTCGGTTCTTTAAACCTAAGCATAAAATAGCTTCTTTTACCTCATTAACAGACACAGCCACCCCATTGGTAAAATATTCCAGCCAACCAGTTAAATCATGGGTTTCTTTATTAACAGCAGCCAGGGCAGCATAATATGCCGGCCGGTCGCGGTCATAATAATCATCTAAAGCAAATATGCGCCGATGGTCAAAACCGCTTAAATAAAAGATAAGTGTGGCTAATAACCTGGCTGTCCTGCCATTGCCGTCAATAAAAGGATGGATACGCGCTATTTCATAATGCGCAATTCCAGCCAATAAAACCGGATTAAGGCTGTTCAGTTTCCCTTCATTAAGCCAATCAAGGAAATCTTCGACAAGCTCTGGCACTTCCTCCGTAGGAGGCGGCAGATAGACAATTTCTTCGCGAAAACCTGTGGCTTCAAAAACGTGTTTGCCGACATAAACCTGTCTATTCCTAAATACTCCACAATCAAGAGGATCAGCCAAGGTTTTATTACATATTATCCTATGAATATCCATCAGTGCCTGGATAGTAATTTGGCCTGCCTTACTAAAAGACGGGATATTATTTAAAGCCTCAAGATAATTTAAGACTTCTTGTTTGTCCTTATTGGCAGCAGTAATCTCTTTGCCCTGAGAGAGAGCTTCCACTTGTGCCAAAGTTAATTTATTGCCTTCAATAGCAGTAGAAGAATGGGTATTGGTTAGTAAAGCCTGGCGCCTTAATTTTGCTTCCCACTTAGGCACTATCGATGATTGCTCAATTACTTCACGAGCAGAGGTAATTAAAGTAAGATTATTTAAGGTCTTATCTGTTATGGTGTATTTTGGCTCAAAAGTCATAAACTAAGAAATCTCCTCGCATAATAATAACACATTGAATAAAATCCGGCACGCTTTCGAATCAAATCATCTAAAATCTAACCATAGTCACAATTGAGGCTATGTTATTTAAGATTTTATTGGTCAGCTTAAAGTTTGGTTTATACATCTTATGACCCACTTATGACCCATTTAATGACCCAATTATTATAGCATAAAACCGGCTGCCCCCCAGGAAATTTCACTCGAAATCAATTTTTTTTCTTAATTGATCAGTGTTTTGCTCGCTTTTGGGATGTTAAGTTTGAGGGGTGGAAGAAAAACTAATTAGCCGTTTTCAACTTATAATAAGTTGCCTTGCCCTTGCCCGATTTTTCAATTAAACCTAGAGAAAGTAACTTGTTAAAATCATGATTGCGCGTGGCTTTGGCTCTTTTAGTGATTAGTGAGTAATCCCGGTCGGTAACGTAACCATGATCTTTGATATGGCCAAGGATTTGCTGATGGTAGGGTTTTAGGGCGGTTTCGGGAGTAGGAGTAGCTGTTTCAAGTTCTTTTTTTACTCTTAACAATTCATCAATAATTCCGCCGGTAAAATATTCCAGCCAGCGAGTAAAATCCACTTTATCTTTTTCGTCATAATAATTGCCCAAAATCCCCACTTGCTCAAAGTATTTGCCCACATTCTGGTTGTAATAATTTTCAAAACTAAAAAGGTTGAAGGTGTTTAACCCCATGGCAGCCAGCAAGGCTTTGGCTGCCAACCGTGTGGTTCGGCCGTTGCCGTCCATAAAGGGATGAACAATGACAAATTGCTTGTGAAAGATGCCGGCCAGAATTAATGGGTCAATTTTGGTCCGGTTTATGTTGATGAAAGCAAGTAAATCTTCAAGCAAAGACTTTACGTCTTGATGGTCAGGCGGCCAATAAATGGTTTGCCTTGATCCGGGGTTATTGACAAAAACCGCTTCCTGGCGCAGGTGACCACAGCGATATTTTTCTATCAATTCTTTGGTAATGGTCTGGTGTATGGTTAAGATCAATTTTAAGCTTAACTTTATGTTGCCCTTTTGCAGTAGAGCTCCTAGATCTTTAAGCGCTTGATTGTAATTGATGACTTCCCGTTCTGTGTCGCGCAGGTTTTCCGGCCGGTTTTTTAAAATCCTCTTTACTTCTGTTAAGGGCAGGGGGTTGCCTTCGATTGAGGTTGAAGCAAAGGTGGAAAGTTCCCGCGCTTCTTTTGTCAGCGCCATAACGACCAGTTTTGGCAAATTCTGGCTGTTGAGTTCGGTGACTAGGGCTGAGATATGTTTAATATTGGCCAGAAGTTTTTCGGTTATAGTGTATCTCGGTTTGAACATAGGCGAATAATAGACGAATAGTAGACGATTGTCAAGTTGCCCCGCGCACTTTTTGGCGGTGAAGTTTAAGGGAGGTAAACCCCAGGGCTGTTGTGTTAGAATTAGCATAATGTCTTTAGAGGTTAAAATAGTCCGCAGCCAGAACCGCCAAAAAACCATTAGTGCCAGGCTGGTTGGCGATGTTATTCAAATCACTGCCCCGGCCGGCATTCCCCAGGATAGGCTTGATGAAATTGTTGCCAAGCTAAAAGCTAGGATTGAAAAAAAGCTTCAGAAAAAGCAGCTAAATGCCCAAGTTGATCTTCATGATGTGGCTCATAAGCTAAACCACAAATATTTTGGCGGGGAACTGAAAATTGAATCAATCGAGTATTCCACCAACCAGAACACAGTGCATGGTAATTGTAATTATAAAAACAAAACCATCCGCATTTCTCATCGCCTGGCCAATATGCCGGAGTGGGTAAGGGATTATGTGATTGTGCATGAGCTGGCGCATATTATTGAGCCCAATCACGGAGAATCTTTTTGGAAGATAGTTAGCCGCTATGAGCTGTCAGAGCGGGCTAGGGGGTTTTTGCTGGCCAAAGGGTGGGAGGAGGATGTAGGGTGTTAGACATTCTTAAGCCAGATCAGCAGGGGATAACTTTAATTATTACAGTTGGTAATACTTTGAGACAAGATGATGGCGTGGCTCCGCTGATAGCGGAGCAACTCCTAAGCACTAAATCCGAAATACTAAACAATCTCAAAATCCTAAATGTTAATGATAAACCGGAAAATGCCATTGATGAAGCGGTAAAAATCAAACCGGCCAAGACGGTTATTATTGACGCGGCGGATTTTGGGGGAAGGGTGGGAGAAACACGCATCATTCCTCACGATCAAATCCCGGAAACAACCTTAAGCACACACACTTTTCCTTTGGCAATTATTGCCAAGATGATTGAACAAGATACAGGCTCGCCAGTCTATTTTTTAGGCATTCAGCCTGGTAAAATGGGTTGGGGTGAGGGTTTAAGCCCGGAAGTAGAAAAAACAGCAGATCAAATTATTAAAAGTTTAAGAAAAAAGAGCAAGCCTAACCTTGACAAAAATAGCTAACCCAGCTATTATGGTATACATATACCATAACTATGGTAATACATTATGATTTCATTCAAGTCAAAAATAACAAAAAAAGTTTTAGATTATTTTTTTCTTAACAGGGAAGCTGAACATTATATTAATGAATTGGCCAAGCTGTTGGATTTGGATCCTAAGAACCTGCATAGCAAGCTAGAAGAGCTGGAAAAAGAGGGCCTTTTTAAAAGTGAGTTTAGAGGCAAGGAGCGATATTTTTCTCTGGCCCAAAATTTCCCTCTTTTAGATCATTATCGTCAAATATTTTTAAAGACCTTTGGCTTAGAGCATGGTTTAAGGGAACTTATAAAGAAAATCCCAGGGGTTAAAAAAGCCTATATTTTTGGTTCCTATGCCAGTGATAAAATGGATTCATCAAGCGATATTGATATCTTAGTTGTAGGAGGCCATTCGATCTTAGCCTTACAAAAAGAAATCAACAAATTACAAAAAACAACTGGGCGGGAATTTAATGTTATTAACATGGACGAAAGAGAATTTAAGGAAAAGAAAAAAACAGACCAATTCATGAAAAATATCTTTAATGAGAAAATTGTTGAACTGCTATGATTGATTTTAACGATCAGGATTTTCAGAGATTGGAGTTTTCGAAGGAGCAGCTCGAAAAATATCTTAATTCGGCCCAGCACGATTTAGCAATTGCAGCCGGTTCGGACGTCGAAGATGTTATTTTTAGGTTTTCTTGTGATGCCTTGCTTAAGATTGGGATTTACTTGATTGCTAAAGCTGGTTATAAAGTGCGCAGTCGGCTAGGACATCACCATAAGATTTTAGAGAAAACAGCGCAAATATTGAGGGATGAAAACATTTCAATTCTTGGCAATAAGATGCGACAAGACCGTAATGTGGGTTTATATGCTGGAGGGATTTCTGTTACCCGAAAAGAATGTTTGGAGTATTTGGCTTTTGTTAAAGAAACATTCGAAAAAGCTACCCGGCCAAGGAGATAATAAATGTCATTATTAGAACAACTTAAAAATAATAAAGGCACAGTATCCTCCTCTTTAGGGAAGTCTCTAGCAGAACAGGTTTTAAAGGGGGATGTGAATATTATTAAGGAAGCGATTCAACTTGTTTTATATGATGATAAAAATGTCAGAGCCGGCGCCGCTAAAATTGTTGAACAAGTAGCTGTAAAAAACCCGGAACTGGTTGCCCCTAACCTAAAGGAATTACTGCCTTCCCTTAATAGTCCGGAACCCCAAACCAGATGGATGATAATTAATACTTTTGGCTTATCAGCAAAACTTAATCCCGTGGTAGCAGTTAAAGCCTTTGACAAAGCAAAACAATTTGTTGAACAAAACAGCGGGGCTTGTTTGTGGGATAGGACAATTTGTTATTTGGGCTATCTTGGCGCATTATCGTCCAAACAAGCTTTGGCAGTATTTCCTGTTTTAGAACAAGCATTCAAAAGTATACCCGGCCAGACCAAAACCATACTTGAAGCATTTGCCAGAATGGCAGAAGTTATGGATAGAACGATGAAGCAAAAAACCTTAAAATTTGCAAATGAAGGTTTAAAAAGTGGTAAAGCGAGTATTAAGGGTTGCGCTCAGAAGTTGGTTAAGAAATTAAAATAAATAAAAAAGGGGGCTAAGAGCATGAAAAACAACAGATTTTTTGGCATTTCATTAATAGGATTAGCTTTATTAATGATTATTGCAATGCTGGTAAAGAATCACATTATCTGGTTCTTTACGGACTTATTAGTAATACTTGTTGCTGGAATTGTTGGGGTGCTGCTAATAATAAAAAAGTGAAGTTGTTGAAGGAAGGGTAACAATGAGCAATATAAAAACCGGGCTTGTTTTCGGAACAGTTACTGGCGATGCCAGAGAAAACAGGGAAAAAGAATGAGAAGAAAGGTTGTAATAATTGTTTTTTTAGTAATGAGCTTATTGCTTATCTCTAGCTGTGCCCCGATCCAAGTAGGTATGTTGCTGGAAGGCGGAGGAATTTATAAAGCTTCTGATAGCAAGCTTTCTTTTAAACAAAAAGGGCACCTTATTTTCATTAAAGCCCAAATTAATAACAGCTCCAAGGAATATACTTTTCTTTTGGATACCGGGGCTCCTTGTGCTATTAATAAAAAGGTGGCAGACGAATTGGGTCTGACCGGAGGCATAGAAATTGGGGACAACGATGCGGCAGGAAACACCAGCCAAGTTCGCTTTGTTGCTTTGGATTACTTAACTCTTGGGGATATAACGCTGAAAGACATTGGTGCCGGTGTCATTGATTTTGAAAAAATTAACAAATCTGTAGGGCTAAACATTGATGGTCTTATTGGTAGTAATGCCCTTAAGTTTTTAAAGATTATTATTAACTACCAGGCTCAAACCATAATATTGTCCAACAATTGTGTGCCAACAGCTAATACAGAGCCAGGCTATAAGGTAAGGTTTGGCAAAGAGATTATGCATGGCTTAGCTCCCAAGGTTAAATGCGTAATAAATTCCAGTCTTGAAACCGAAGGAATAATTGATACTGGCATGATTGGTTATCTTGATGTGCCGGTTGCCCTGCTGCGCCAACATAATTATCCGCTATCTGACCAAAACCAATTTGCTAAAGCTAAAGGAGAAATTCGCTGGGGTGCTTTTGGCCCCAAGAAAGAGGATTATATTTTTAAAATGGCCAATTTCAAAATGGGTGATTTGGAAATTCCTGATATAGGGAGTTTTACTTCAGATTGTGACAGGCTGCTTATCGGCTCCGATTTTTTAGCTAATTTTGTTGTTACATTAAATTATCCCGCAGAAGAAATGGTTTTAGCGCCTATTGCAAAGCCTAATTTTGGCGGCAACATCAAAACCCTTGGTTTAGCTATAAAAAAAGACGCCGAAGGCAAAACTCTTGTTTCTGGCTTGTGGACACATTCTCCTGCCGACAGAAGCGACATTAAGATTGACGATGAAATCATTCAAATGAATGGTCACAAAGTACAGAACTTGTCTGTTTTAGACTGGTTTATGATGGATTTTTATGATCAAACAATTTTAACTGTAAAGTTATTGGTTAAGGAAAATAATGGTATCAAAGAAATAACTTTAAAAAAGGAGTCTTTATTGCCATAAATTAAAGTGGCAGGTGATTAAAAAATCTTGCATTTTTTCGATAAATATTAACAATGCCTAAATGGAATGCCAAAAAATATAGCCAGAGTTCCAGCGCCCAGCAAAAATGGGCAGAGGAGCTAATTAACAAACTTTCCTTAACCGGCCAAGAGCGGATTTTGGATATTGGTTGCGGGGATGGCAAAATCACTGCTGAAATTGCGGGACATTTAACAAATGGCTATGTTTTAGGCATAGATAATTCCGAAGAAATGATCAGCTTTGCCAGGGAAAACCATCCCGGAATTGACTTTAAGGTTGGTGATGCCAGGAAACTAAATTTTGATCAGGAATTTGATCTTGTTTTTTCCAATGCAGCGCTACATTGGGTTGTTGACCACTTGTCAGTTTTAAAGGGAATAAAAAATAGTTTGAAATCAGGCGGAGAAGTTTTATTGCAAATGGGCGGCAGGGGCAATGCCGGTGAAATGCTTAAGATTGCTGAAGAGCTGATGGCCGGTGGTAAATGGAGCAGTTTTTTTAAGGATTTTGTTTCCCCTTTTGGATTTTATGGGGTGGAGGAATATGAAAAATGGTTGGCACAGGTTGGTCTTAAGGCCAGAAGGGTTGAATTAATACCCAAGGATATGGTTCAGCAAGGAAAAACGGGAATGTTTGCCTGGATTAGTACCACCTGGATGCCGTATATAGAAAAAATTCCGCAGAACTTTCAGGCAGAATTTATCAATCAACTAATCAATGAGTATCTTAGTCGATATCCCTTGGATGATAAAGGTTTGGCTCATGTCCAAATGATCCGGTTAGAAGTTGAGGCTAACAAGGAGTAATTTATGTGGAGAATTTTATTCTGGTTGTATTTTATTAATGCCGTCTTATTGATAAACCATGAAATTGATTCCGCTTATTGGCAAGAATGGAACCTCTTTAAATTGCCAGGAGGAATTTCTGGTTTTCTAATTATTCATTTTCCGCTTCTGGTTTTTATCCTTTATGGGCTTGTTTTGGTTTTTGAGCAATCTTTTGTTGGCCTGATCTTATCTTTATTGCTTGCTTTGGGCGGGATAGGCGCTTTTATTATTCATCTGTTTTTTATTAAGATGGGTCGAAAAGAGTTTAAGCTGCCAGTATCATTGTGTATATTAGTCGCAATGTTTATGGTGTCAATAATTCAAGGGCTTATAACGGGCTATTTATTGTCAGGGAGGTAAAGGTATGAACAAAATGAAGATTGGCCTTATTTTCGGAACAATTGCCGGGATTATTGATGTAACTCCCATGATAATTCAAGGATTGACTTGGGATGCTAATTTATCAGCTTTTTCCCTGTGGGTAGTGGTCGGTTTGCTAATTGCGACATCCAATCTTAAGCTTCCCAGTGTTTTAAAGGGAGTTTTAATTTCGTTCCTAGTATTAATCCCTGTTGCAGTTTTAATTGCCTGGCAAGAGCCAATTAGTTTGATCCCAATTTCAATCATGACTTTAATTTTGGGAAGTTTGCTGGGTTATTTTATTGATAAAGTAGGAGGCTAAATTATATGCACGAAATGCACTTGTTGAATGATTTGCTGGCTGATATTGTAAAGCACGCTGGGGAAAATAAGATTAAAAAAGTCGCCAAGGTCTATCTTAAGATGGGCGAGTTTACTGAAATAAACGAGGACATCCTGCGACATTATTTTGTTGAGCATGCCAAAGGGACGATTGTTGAGGGGGCTGAGATTGCCATTGAAAAGAGTCCAACAAGGGAGTTGAGGCTAGTTTCATTTGACGGAGAATAATAATGTGTTATGCCATTCCAGGAAAAGTTACTTCAATAATAGATAAAATCGCCAAAATCTCGTATTTCGGTGAAGAAAAACAAGCGATTAATGAGATTGATGATCTCAAGGCAGGCGATTATATTTATGCTCAAGGTGGCTATATAATCAAAAAACTTCCCGAGGCTGAAGCCCTCTCAATCCTCGCAGTTTGGAAAGAAACATTTTTTGATCTGCAGGAAGTTGATCTGCGCTTGTCAAAACTTGATCTCGAAGAAAAAGGTTTGGATAAAAAGCTAACAATTATCCTTGATAAGGCAGCTGATGGCGCAGTTTTAAAAGATTCTGAACTGCTTTATTTGCTTAACTTAGAAAAAGACTCAGAAATCCAATTACTCTATAAATTCGCAAACTTCTTGCGCCAAAAACATCTAAAAAATTCTTGTTGTGTTCATGGAATTATTGAGTTTTCTAACTATTGCAATCAAGCCTGTGCTTATTGTGGTATTTCTACTCACAACAAAGAAGTTAAACGCTATCGCATGAGCAAAGAAGGGATATTTGCTGCAGCTGACACGGCAATTAATCAGTATGGGTTCCAGGCTTTAGTTCTGCAGAGCGGAGAGGACACTCATTATTCTGTTGACGACCTGGTTGAAATTGTCTCAACCATAAAAAAGCGCTGGCCTTGTCTGATTTTCATTAGTTGCGGCGAGGTTGGTCTTGTTGGTTTGAAAAGACTCTATGAAGCAGGGGCTAGGGGATTGTTAATGCGCTTTGAAAGTTCCAACTTAGAAGTTTATAAAAAACTTCATCCTGGTCGGGAGTTAAAATCACGCTTAGCCCACTTGGAAGAAGCCTATAAACTTGGTTACTTGATTATTACCGGTGGCTTGATTGGTTTACCAGGGCAAACTAAAGAAGATTTATTAAGAGATATTCTACTGACTCGAAGTTTACACACAGAGATGTACACTTTTGGGCCATTCTTGCCTCATCCCAGCACCCCATTGGCCAAAACACCACCGCCGCCAACCAAAGATATTTTAAAAGTTCTGGCAGTTGCTCGTTTAGCTGATCCTGTTAATGCCAAGATCCTGGTGACAACTGGGTTTGAAACTTTAGACCCAGAAGCTCGTGAATTAGGTCTAATGGCTGGGGCTAATTCGGTAATGTTAAATGTAACGCCAGAAGAATATTCTAAAAATTATTCAATTTATCCTAATCGGGCTCATTCTAATGAAGGCATTCAAGAACAGATTGAAACCACTTTGTCTCTTCTTCGCTCAATCGGCCGCGCGCCAACAGATTTGGGGATCTAATAGATTGAGCCCCCTTCTGCTTTAATATATAATGGTAAGTATAATGAAGATTATTACCCAGCCAATAACAATTTCCACGCTTAACGATATGGCCAAAAACATGTTTGGCAACATGATAAAAGCTGTTGTTGATGTGGAACGTCAGATAATGGCTGTTGATGCAGAATTGCACTCAGACGAAGAAGCGCTGCTACTTCAAGATGGTTCAAAAAATCAGGATTTATGGGGAATCAACCTATATCCGGATCTTGAGGGCGATGACTGGATTGAGTTTGATTCGATGATCAATCTGCGACCCGCTCAAAACAATCGTACTCGTGGAGTAGAAGATTCGCAGATAAGAGAAAAAATAGTTCAAATAGTTAGCAAATTGGTGCAAAAATGAATATTCAGCATCAACAATTAGCTGCGGGTAAATGGCAAAAGTTTACGCTTTGTGAGCAAATGGCTAATATCGGTTCAGAAGTAGAAAGAGCCATCAAATGGCGTAATAAAGGTAATGTTGCTTATGGCCAACTTGCTTTTGAAAGAATCCTTGAGCTACTGGACTTAAGTATAGGGCTGCAGACCACTTATCCCCGCTTAAAAGAATTGAGTCGCTTGAGAGAAGTTCTGGTTGATTATTTTGTTTTTGATAATAGTTATGCTTCTTCCGATTCCAGCTGGCAGAAATATTTTTACGCTTTCAATTATGCCGCAAGAGTAAACTAACCCCAGCTGCGCGCCAACTGATTTGGGTTTTAGCTAAATCTTGGGCACTGCTTTTAGCGCTTCTTTGATTTTTTCCATGGGATATTCATAATCTTCCAATTTGTTGGAAAGATATGCATCATAAGATGACAGGTCAAAATGTCCATGGCCGCTCAAATTAAAGATAATAACTTGTCCTTCTTTAGCGTGTTTGGCTTCTTCAATAGCCGCATGAATAGCGTGTGAAGTTTCCGGAGCTGGCAAGATCCCTTCTGTTTGCGCAAAGAGCAGGGCAGATTTAAAACAATCTGTTTGGTGATAAGCTCTGGCTTCCACAACTTTATCTTTAACCAGGTTACTAACTATAGGTGCCATACCATGATAGCGCAAGCCGCCAGCGTGAATTCCAGGAGGAATAAAATCATGTCCAAGTGTGTACATTAAGACTAAGGGGGTCATTCCCGCTGTATCACCAAAATCATATTCGAACAAACCTTTGGTTAGGGTAGGACAGGCCATTGGCTCAACAGCAATAACCTTTGGGTTGGTTTTACCTTTTAACTTATCTTTTAAAAACGGGAAAGCTAAACCGGCAAAGTTGGAGCCGCCGCCCACACAGCCAATAATCACATCGGGATTTTTTTCACCAATAGATTTCAGTTGCTCAATTGCTTCCAGCCCAATTACCGTTTGATGCAGCATGACGTGATTTAAAACAGAACCAAGAGAATATTTAGTGTCTTCTCGGCCAACAGTATCTTCAATTGCTTCGGAAATAGCAATGCCTAAGCTGCCAGTGCTTTGGGGGGTTTTCGCTAGAACAGCACGGCCATATTTGGTAATAGTGCTTGGTGAGGGATCAATTTTTCCGCCCCAACTTTGAATCAATAATTTGCGGTATGGCTTTTGGTCAAAACTTACGCGAACCATATAGACTTGGCATTCTAGGTCGAATAATTTACAGGCAAAAGATAAGGCTGATCCCCATTGGCCGGCACCTGTTTCAGTGGCAATTCTTTTGACCCCTTCTTGTTTGTTGTAATAAACCTGGGCTACTGCAGTGTTGGGTTTGTGCGAGCCAGCAGGAGAAACACTTTCATTTTTATAATAAATGTGGGCTTTCGTGTTTAAAGCTTTTTCCAGGCTTAAGGCGCGAACCAAAGGGGTTGGTCTCCAAATTTTTAATATTTCCATAACTTCATTGGGGATTTCTACCCAGGGATCCATGGTCATTTCTTGGGCAATTAAGGCCATGGGAAAAATTGGTGCCAAATCTTCCGGCCCTAGTGGTTTGTGGGTGGCCGGATGAAGTGGGGGCGAAAGAGGGGTCTTTAAATCAGGAGCAATGTTGTACCATCTTTGGGGCAGGTCTTTTTCGGCTAACAATATTTTTCGATCAATCATTTTGTTTTCCTCCTTAAAGCTTTACTGATGTGTTAATTTTACTTACACCCACTAATATTTTCAAGTTAAATTTTAATATTGAGCAAAGGACTAAGGTGATTAAATTCACAATACTCTTGATATGATCAAGAATATTAAATTTTATTCAGAGAAAAACCACCGCTAACAGCGGTGGTCACCTTTTGTCCACCAGCAACGCTGGTGGTACAATAATAATGTGTTAGAGCAATGGGATAAGTAC
>C687J26860_1000228_pt1 | contig 36817 bp, 23 predicted proteins | sample RifOxyC2_FD_26860 | JGI IMG/M metagenome (IMG submission 26860)
ACAGAAGATTTAAAAGAATTAGTAAAACGTTTTAAATCAGCCATCAAAGAAAGAAAAGGAATTAATTTCCCTGAAGACCCATGGAAACAGCTTTGGGGAGCAGTTGAAGCGGTATTTGGCTCATGGATGGGAGATAGGGCTATAAAATACAGAAATATCAACAAGATTCCTCATGATTGGGGAACAGCTGTTAATGTGCAGGCAATGGTTTTTGGAAATATGGGCGACGATTCCGGAACCGGAGTTGCCTTTACAAGAAATCCCGCAACAGGAGAAAGAAAATTTTACGGAGAATATTTGATTAACGCGCAGGGAGAAGACGTTGTCGCGGGGATCAGAACTCCNCAACCGATAAACAAATCGACAAAATCTTCCGCTGACCAAAAAACATTGGAAGATGTAATGCCAACGCCATATAAAACTCTTGAAGCTATCTACAAAAANCTTGAAAAGCATTATAAAGAAATGCAGGATATTGANTTTACAATCCAAAAAGGGAAACTTTGGATGCTTCAGACAAGAACAGGAAAAAGAACAGCCGCCGCCNCCCTTAAAATTGCGGTAGACATGGTGCAAGAAAAATTGATTGATCAAAAAACAGCGCTTATGAGAATTTCTCCCGACCAGTTAGACCAACTTCTTCACCCCATGTTTGACCCAAAAGCAAAAAAAGAAGTTATTGCAAAAGGACTTCCCGCCTCCCCCGGAGCCGCAACAGGACAGGCAATTTTTCACGCCGATGAAGCCGAAGCACTGGCAAAAGACGGGAAGAAAGTCATTCTTATAAGGATTGAAACTTCCCCTGAAGATATCGGCGGAATGGATGCAGCGCAAGGAATATTGACCGCGCGCGGCGGTATGACTTCTCATGCGGCTGTAGTTGCCCGAGGCATGGGAAAATGCTGCGTCGCAGGCTGCGGCGCGATAAATATCAACTACAAAGAAAAACAATTTGAAGTTGGCGGAACTGTTATTAAAGAAGGAGACTGGGTCTCTTTAAACGGCAGTACCGGAGAGGTAATGAAGGGACAAGTTCCTACCATCAACCCTGAAGTCTCCGGAGATTTCGGAACTGTAATGAAGTGGGCAGATAAGATCAGAAGATTAAAGGTCAGGACAAATGCCGACACACCTAAAGATGCCAAAGTCGCAAGAGATTTTGGAGCCGAAGGGATTGGTCTTTGCAGAACAGAACATATGTTCTTTGAGGGTGATAGAATTAAAGCTGTCCGCGAAATGATTCTCTCTGATGATGTAGAAGGAAGAAAAAAAGCGCTGGCAAAACTTCTTCCTATGCAAAAGGAGGATTTCCTGGGGATTTTCGAAGCTATGAAAGGATTACCGGTTACAATACGGCTTCTTGATCCTCCTCTGCACGAATTTGTTCCGCATGAAACACCTCAACAGCAAGAGATGGCAGATGAAATGAAAGTAAGCTTAGAGAAAATCAAACAAAAGATTGATTCTCTTCATGAGTTTAACCCGATGTTGGGACACCGCGGTTGTCGTTTGGGAATTATTTATCCTGAAATTACAGAGATGCAGGCAAGGGCAATTATGGAAGCAGCCTGTGAGCTTAAAAAGAAAGGGATAAAAATTGAGCCTGAAATCATGGTCCCGCTTGTCGGCGAAGTAAAAGAGCTGCAAAACCAGGTTGACATAATAAGGCGCGTAGCAAATGAAGTTATAAAAAAATATGGCGTAAAAGTCGCTTATATGGTCGGGACCATGATCGAAATTCCAAGAGCGGCAATTACTGCTGATAAAATAGCAGAAGTTGCCGAATTCTTTTCATGCGGGACAAATGACCTAACCCAAATGACTCTTGGTTTATCCCGTGATGACGCAGGGAAGTTTCTCCCGGCATATGTTGAAATGGGTATCTACAAAGACGATCCTTTCCAGGTTCTTGACCAGGAAGGAGTTGGACAGTTAATTGAAATGGCTGTCAAAAAAGGCCGAAAGACAAATAAGAATCTCAAAGTTGGAATTTGCGGAGAACATGGCGGAGAACCAAAATCGGTTGAATTCTGCCACCATGCAGGGTTAAACTATGTAAGCTGCTCGCCTTACAGAGTGCCAATCGCAAGATTGGCAGCAGCTCAAGCGGTTTTAAGGAGTTGACAATAGCCTGACTATAAGAGAAGAAATCGAAAAAAGGGAGAAAGATCTGCTTTCTCCCTTTGCTACTTTATCATCAAAAACAAAAGGAAGAAAAAAACCTGAAAAAGAGTGTGATTATAGAACTCCTTTTCAAAAAGACAGGGACAAGATAATTCACTGCAGGGCATTTCGCAGGCTTAAGCACAAAACCCAAGTCTTTCTTTCTCCTTCAGGAGACCATTACAGAACAAGACTAACCCATACATTGGAAGTTGCACAAATTGCAAGAACAATTTCAAAAGCTTTAAGATTAAATGAAGAGTTAACAGAAGCAATAGCTTTGGGCCATGACTTAGGACATACCCCTTTTGGTCATTCAGGGGAAGAAGCCCTAAATGAAATTTTAGAGAAAAATTTCGGAATAAAATTTTATCATCACAAGCAAAGCCTAAGAATTGTTGAAGTAATAGAAAAAGACGGAAAAGGATTAAATCTATGCCAAGAAGTTTTAGACGGTATCTACGGACATGGAAGCGATCAGCCTGACCCAATTACACTTGAAGGAAAAGTTGTTAAACTTGCAGACAGATTTGCATATTTAAGACATGATATAGAAGATGCAATAGAGGCAAAGGTTTTAACCAAAAGCGATCTTCCAAAGAGTACCATGAAGGTTTTAGGTGAAAACATTTTAGATGTTTTAGTCTCCGATGTGATAAATAATAGTTTAAACAGCCCGAAAATTAAAATGAACAAAACAATTAAAAAAGCAATGAATAACTTATATGCGTTTATGTATGAAAATGTATATACTAACCCGGAAGCCAAAAAAGAAGAGAAGAAAATTCCCTACCTTATCCATCAACTGTTCAGGTATTATCATTATAATAAAAAATTCCAAAAAAGGGTGCCCATTGCAAACCAACTTCAACATACAATAGATTTTATAGCAGGGATGACTGATTGTTTTGCAATAAACAAATTTCAAGAACTTTTTGTTCCACGGGAATGGAAAGATAACTGACTCACTTAACTCCGACAACAAGGGAAACCCTGCGCCAAGAACACAGGGCATTTTAGGTGTTAGAGGAAACTTATAACTATGCTGTCAAAAGAAAAAATCGAAGAAATAAGAGAGAAAATCAACATTGTAGATGTTGTATCTTCATATATTCCTTCTTTGCGCAAACGCGGAAAAAACTATATAGGGTTATGCCCTTTTCATTCTGAAAAAACTCCATCATTTACTGTTTCCCAGGAAAAAGGGTTATTCCATTGTTTTGGTTGCGGAAAAGGCGGAAATGTTTTCAATCTTCTCATGGAAATGGAAAATGTTAGTTTTATAGAAGCCTTAAAAATAGCAGGAGATAAGGTAGGCATAGCAATTGAGTCTTTTGTTGGATCTTCTCCCCTTGATTCTTCTCCCAATAAAAAACTTTTTTCAATTATGGAGCTTGCGTGCAAGTTTTATGAAAGTCATCTCGATGAAGCAGCAGAGTACCTTAAAAAAAGAAATGTAAATGACCCCAAGGTTTTCCGTTTAGGGTTTGCGCCTTCCGGGTGGGATAATCTATTAAAGTTTTTATTAAGCAGAGGCGTAAAGGAAGAGTACATATTAAAAACTGGGCTTGTATCGCCCCGTCAGTCAGGCAGTGGAAGTGGGGTTTACGACAGATTTAGGAACCGGTTGATCTTTCCAATAACTAACCATCAAAATCAAATAATAGGGTTTGGCGGAAGATCAACAACAAATGAAGATCCTAAATATTTAAACTCTCCTGAGTCTACAATATTTATTAAGGGCGAAAACTTATACAATTTAAGTTTAGCAAAAGATTTTATAAAAAAACAAAAAATCGCAGTTCTTGTGGAAGGATATATGGATACAATTGCATGTTTTGAATCAGAAATAAAAAACGTTGTAGCGCCGCTTGGCACTGCGTTTACTGTCAATCAAGCAAGTTTGCTTAAGCGCTTCACAGACACCGTGGTAATATTTTTTGATCAAGACCAAGCAGGAATCTTGGCAAGTGAAAAAGCTGAAGAGGTTTTAAGAGGTGCGGGTATTAGCGTTAGAATTGCAACATATGAAGGAGCAAAGGATCCCGACGAATTAGCGCTAAAACAAGGCAAAGAAGCGCTGGAGGAGAGTATAAAAAAATCAATCCCTTCTATTGAGTTTAGAATAAGAAGAATTATAAACTACTATAAGACAAACGAAGTTGAAGGCAAAGTAAAAGCGGCTCATGAAATAACAAAACTGTTATCAAAAGAAAAAGACGGAATTCTCCAGGATGAATATATAAAATTTGCGTCAAAGTTGCTTAATATCCCGGCAGAAAAACTTGAAGCCGAATTAAAAAATAAGATTAGTCTCTTTTCTAAAAAAGGATCATCAGAAAAAAGGTCAATTCCTAATGTCCCTTCAATTGTAAAGGAGGCAGAAAGAAAACTTTTAAAACTTGCGCTTGAACGGAAAGAAGTCATTCAAATAATCAAAAAAGAATTAAGCATAGACAATTTTTCCCATTACAAAGACATTTTTTATCACATATGGAACCTTGACAGCAATGATATACTATCTTCTGTTGACGATGAATCTTCAGCTAAAATACTAAGAGAAATTGCACTTACAGAAGAACCGGCAGAAAACCAAGAAAAGACACTAGAAGATTGCATTAAAGCCATAAAAAGTTTTGAAATAAAAAGAAAGATTGAAATTATAAGGCAATCTATAATAAAAGCAGAAAAAGAGGGTGAAACCAAAACACAAAAATCGTTAAGTAGAGAACTCTTAGAATTAAATGAAATTCTAAGAAATATGGTTCGATAAAAATTAAGGAGGGAAAAAGTGATAGATAAGAAAACCATGATAGAAAATTTAAAATCAGGAAGAAAAAGTTACATAACTCCGGATGAGTTGCTTGCTATCTATCCAGAGCCAGAGAAAAACCTTGATGAAATAGAACAGTTGCTCTCTCAAGGATTTAAGATTACAGAGAGAAAGGTCTCTTCTAAATACAAGGAAGATTCTCATCGAAATGAGAATGAAATAACAGAAATTCACGGCATTGGGGTAGACGATACAGTAAGAATGTATCTTCGTGAAATAGGAAGGTTTCCCCTATTAACAGGAGAAGAAGAAGTTTTTTTGGCAAAAAAGATAAAACTGGGAAACAGGGCTGCGAAACATAAACTTGTAAATTCAAATTTAAGGCTTGTTGTTTCAATAGCAAAAAAATATACCGGCAGAGGGATGTTATTCCTTGACCTGGTGCAAGAAGGCAACCTTGGATTAATACGCGCAGTTGAAAAATTTGACCATAGGAAAGGATATAAATTCTCAACATATGCAACATGGTGGATAAGACAAGCAATAACTCGAGCAATTGCAGATCAAGCTCGTACTATTCGTATCCCTGTCCATATGGTTGAAACAATAAACCGTTTAAGAAAAACAAGCAGACAACTTCTACAAAAATTTGGGCGCAAACCGACAGAAGGAGAAATTGCAAAACATGCGCACATGTCCAAAGAAAAAGTCAGAGAAGTAATTAAAATATCTCAGGTGCCTTTGTCGCTTGAAATGCCCGTAGGGGATGAAGAATCTTCCAGACTCGGTGATTTTGTGGAGGATGTTGGATTTTCAGGTCCTAATGAAATTGTAATGCAAGGCCTTTTACGTGAGGATTTGGAAGAGGTAATGAAAGCATTGACTGAAAGGGAACGCACTGTTTTAAAAATGCGTTTTGGGCTTGGGGATGGAAGACAAAGAACTCTTGAAGAAGTCGGAAAGGCTTTTCAAGTTACTCGCGAAAGAATTAGACAAATAGAAGCTAAGGCTTTAAGAAAGCTTAAGCATCCAACTCGCGCAAAAAAACTGCGTGAATATCTACGCGACTAATACTTAGCTGATATATATTGACTCCATTTTTCAGCTATGTTATAAATGTTGTATGTTCAGGCCAATACCATAAGCTCTCTGCTACAAGCTATTGGCTATAAGCTATTTGCTATAAGGGCCCTTAGCTCAATGGTGGAGCGCTCGGCTCATAACCGATTGGTTATAGGTTCGAATCCTATAGGGCCCAATAATTTGCAAAGCCAAAAAATATTCCCCTTCGCAAACTGTTTGAATCCCGATTATTCACCCCGATTAGGAGAATCGGGGTTCACGTCAGAATCAATAATCAACAAATTGTCAAACAGTTACTCGAGGCATGAATAATTGGGGTTAAAAATCTGAAAAACCAATCAAGAAGAAATACTTTCTTTTACTAATTCGTGTTGTTTAACAAAATTTCTCTCTTTTATTTTTTTTGTAACATTATTTTCAGGAATTTCATAAATAACGATTGTCTCATCGCTATATAAGTTCATTGATTTACATTTAGGGCATTTTATCTCAACCTTGCTCCCATCTGTAACCTTTGCTAATAATCTATTACAAAATTTACAACGAAATTCTTTCATAAAACCACCTTCTATTTATAATGCTAACACAAAAACAATAAATTGTCTATAAAATTTTACTGCTCTTTTGCTATTTTTTTATCGTACAACTAACAGGAAAATTTCATAGTAAATGGAAATTTAGGATATAACCCTGTGACAGAAACATAGTATTATTACAATAAATCTACCATAAAATAAAGCCAGCCAAGACAAAAAGATGTTAAACCTTTTCCACGACTACTAAAGATCTGATAATCCCTCCTACTACAACTTTTTTAATTTTTCTTATTTTTCCGCCAAGTTTTTTTAATTCTAGCTTAGAATCATTAATTTCTTGCTCCACATGTTCCTGTTTTTGCGCAACAAAAACCCCTCCCTTCTTTAAAAGCGGGAGAGCAAACAATAATAGTTTAGGAAATTTCGCAATCGCTCTTGCTAGCGCTATGTCAAATTGCCGTCCATAATAAGGCTTCTTTGCCAGTTCTTCCGCCCGCCCCCAAACAGCATTAACATTTTCAAGTTTTAATTCTTTTATGATATGGCTTAAAAAATCTATTTTTTTTCGTGTGGAATCCATCAATACAAGCGATATATTTGGCCTTACAATTTTAAGCGGGATGCCAGGAAACCCAGCCCCTGAACCTATATCCACAACCTTTTGATCTTTCAGGTCAATAACCTGCAAAATCGATAAAGAATCTTCAAAATGTCTAATTTTTATCTCTGCAGGAGCTGTCACCGCGGTAAGATTAAATTTCTCATTCCACGTAATTAATTCCTGAAGATATCTCTCAAAAAGTTCCTCTTCATTGGTCATTTTTTAAAAGGCTTGTCCTATGCTGAAATGAAGAATCCCTTGCCCAGAATCTTTCCCCGATCCTAATCCATAATCCAGTCTAATAGGCCCCAGAGGAGTATTAAATCTAATTCCAGGCCCCCACCCATAAATAAAATCAGAAGGGACAGGAGACCCTACATCCCAAGCATTTCCCAAATCATAAAAAACAACTCCCTGAAATGTCTCGTTGAAAGTATAACGGTATTCAACGTTAAAAATCATTTTCTTTATGCCTCTACGAGTTTCATCTAAAGAAAAACCACGAACAGTATTTGGCCCCCCAGCCCAATATAATTCGCCAATAGGAACATCGCCAAATCCTATGCCAAACCCAGCATGGCCAGCAAGAACCTGATTTTGAGCCAAAGGAATAAAGCCATTAAGATCAATTCCCAACTTCAAATAATTAGTTTGAACCCCCGTATATTTCCATCCTTCTCTTATAGATAAAACATTGTATACTCCGCTCGTAGGATTCATCCAGTAATCTCTCGTATCTAAGGAAAAAGAATACCCTATAAAATTAGAGGTATAAGCTTCAAATGTTGCCCCATTTCTAGGCTCTACTCTTTCAGATCCAAAAGAGATACTGCTCCCAAAAATCTCACGGATAGTTCGGCCAAAAGTCATATCCCATCCCACGTGCCATTCATCCTGTTGCGTCAAATAGACATCCGTCCCCATCGTATTCCAAAGCTTAAGCGTATAAGAAGTTCTAGGGCCTAATCTTTCAGGTAAAAACCATGGATTTGTATACTTAAATTGATAAGTAGTCAACTCCTGTCCAAATTGGCCACGGATTAAAAGGCCTTGTGCTGTCCCCATTAAATTGTTTATAGAAAGATCAACAAACCCGAACCACCCTTCCTTTTCGCCATAACCACCACCAAAATTAACTGTATTTGAACGAGCTTCTTTAATTTTCAAAACCAATATAATTTTATCGCTTGATGAGCCAGGCTCAAAGGCAGGTACGATCTCAGAAAAAAATCCAAGATTAAAAATTCTTCTCAAGTCTTTTCCAAAAACCTCCTCATTAAAAATACTTCCCGGATTCGTGTTCATTTCTCTTAAAATGACATAATCCAAAGTACTCTCATTCCCTTCCAGAGAAACTCCTTCTACAATCCCTTCAATAAGATCAACGTTTAAAACCCCTTTGTTTTGATTAACATCGACAACTCTCGCCAAAATATAACCATCATCTTTATATTTTAAATTTAGCAATTTAATCCCTTCTCTAAGATCTTTATAATTAAAACTTTCACCGGTAGAAACACCCATAACATGTAAAACCTCAGCAGTTGAATAAACGGTATTTCCTTTTATATTTATTTTTTCCAAGATTGGATTTTCAACCACTTTATAGATTATCTTACTTCCGTCAAGGTATGGCTTAAAATCAACTTTAACATCATCAAAATAACCCAATGCGTATATGGCTTTAAGATCATTCTGAACCTTCTCCTCATCCAAAGAATCCCCAACCTTACTAAAAACAACTCCTAAAATCTGGTCTGTTTTTATGTGGAAATTACCAGAAACAACCAATGCTGTTATCTTCACAGGAAGATCATCCTTGTTAACAGCATAAGAAACTCCAAAAAAGAAAAATAAAATAAATACCACCAACAACAATTTCTTCATAAAACCATTTCTCCTTTTCCTATACTCATATTTTACCCTCAATAAAATAAAAAAACAGGCAATAAAACATTAAAAACCAAACATAGCCTTAAGCGTCATTTTAGAATATCCACTTATAGGCTCGCTAACACTTAGAGGTTCTCTATAATACGAAATAGACAATATAGATGTCAATCTATATGTAATTTGATAGTTAAAATATTCCGTATTACTCTTATCAGAAGACTCATCCAATAATTTAGAATATTTCACGTCGATATAAAAACGATCAAAAACTTCTTTGACAAAACCGACACCAAAAGCCTGTTTCTGCGCCAGATTAGCGTCTTTTGCACCCAAAGCCCGCCTCAGATCTTTACCAAAATTATACTCCAAAGTCAGGCTTTCCAAGCCTAAAGCCTGTTCAAGCCTCCTTTCAACCCCCCGAAAAACAACAGTTTGCAAACGGCTATTTAAATAATCTGCCACAACTGCTTTTGTGTCAATATCAGCGGAGCTCCCCTTTTCCAAACCAATTGTTGATTTAACAAAATCCGGCAATAAAAGAACCCTTATTTCATCTTTAGAATAAGATGCGCGCTTATATAAAGAAGTTCCTTCATCCTCAAATGCCTCAAGATCTATATCCAATGCTTTTGATTTTTCCCTGCTAAAAGGAACCCCTGTAAGATGAGAAACAACAAAAATCTTTTTTGATGAAGAGTTGTTGCTAACTTTATCTTCAACTTGAACCAGAGCAAACAAATTTAAATTAGGGAAAAACCCTCCGGAAAAATCAGCATAATTGATAGATGTTGCTTCTAACCCAAAAGGATAAAATTTTTCAAGTTCGGACAAACTTAACAAAGTAAATTCTCTGTTAAAAATGCTAACAGACCCTCTTTTGAAATATATTCTACCATAAATATTAGGGCCGGTAACAGGACCTAAGACGTCAATGGCTTGACCATAAATCTCCATATTTAAAAATATATTACTTAAATCTATTGTATTAACATTGCCTGCAGTAAGATAAACATTTTTTGCTATATCTAAATTCAAACTCAAAAAAATTGGAATTTTTTGCTTGCCATCACCTGCCCCACCAGAAAAAGTTGTAGGGAAAGAGATTACAGCATCGCTCATTTTGACTTTGCCTCCAAGTTTTAACTTGTCAAATGGTCCAGAAAGAGAAATTTTATTTAATAAAATATTCCCTTTATATAATTCAGATGCATTTATATAGAAAGTTCCGTCGGAAAGATTGAAATTTAAAGATTTTTTTGCAAAGTCAATATACCCAGCGCAAAAAACGGGGGTTATGCTGCCATTTTCCCCATACCAATGTCCCGAAAAACCAACAAGATCAATTCTCCCTTTATCGGCCTCAATGGTAATACTTGAGTCCCCAATATTTGAACCCAAAGATTTTACATGCCAAATACCATCTGTTACAGAAACATTTCCCTTGACTGAAAATTCGCCGTTTCTCGAACGAACAGTCAAAAACCCTTTAGCTTTTCCATCAATCCATTTAAACTCATCATTAAATATATTTGCAAGCCCCAGAGATCTCCCTTCTATGGTAGCTGACAAGGCAATATCTCCCGCCGTATTTAATGTCCCTGAAACAGATGAAATGCTTTTACCATCATCAATATCAATATTATCTATGGTAAGTTTTTCTTTATGATATGTAATAAACCCTTTTATGCCGTTAAACTCAACATCAGCCAATTTAACTTTATCTGTTTTAAAGTCAAGTGCCACAGATGGGTCTTTTATTGTCCCTATTAATTTCGCATCAGCATCAAACCTTCCTTCAAGATCTTTATCTGAAACAAACCTCAATATATCAATAGGCATGTTACGGGCATAAAAAGTCACATTCATCTTTTGGGAATTAACGTAGTACTCTCCTGCGACCGTGGTTTCTCCCCCTGATTTTTTAAGTGCAATGTTAGTAGCCAAAACTTTTCCATCTGTTACTTCCACTACTTCCACAGAAAAATCCAAATTATCAAACTCATACTTTTTATACTTTCCTTTTTCAATTTGAGCAGAAACCTCAATTTTAGGATCAGCAAGTCTTCCTGACACAGCAACTTTCCCCTTTATTTTGCCGCTAACATCATTAAATAAAGGCGGTTCTTGAGAAGCCCTATATTTATCAAGCTCGGCATTTAGTTTGTCCCATTTTTCAAGCGCTTTATCAAACCCATTCTTCCTATCATTAAAAATATCTTCAAACACAGGAAGTTTAAATTTAGTGTGATTAACTTCCTGTGAACTTGATACTGTTGGCCTAAAAAACCTTTTATACAACCTATATCCCTCCGATAAAATTTTAGAGACTTCTTGAATAGAGCCTTTTTCCAGCGAAACAGTAAGATCAATATCTTTTTCTAATCCCTCATCGCCAAGATAAAAATTGCCCGAACAAACAATTTTATTTTCCCCCGATTCAACAATTAATGGCTTTGCCAAACTAATTGTTTTATCCTTCAAACGAGCTTCCCCCTTAATTTTATCCAAAGGGATATGGTTTAAACGGCCCTTTGAAAAATCAACATGCAAAAAAGCATTTTCTTTGTTCTTCTCACTCAACATTGAAAAATCCACAGTGCCAACGCCTTCCAAAACGCCAACTTTCGAAGTAAACATGCTGATATCACGAAGATCAATTTTTGCGAGTATTTTTGCATCAAAGTTATTGATTGATTCTTTAATTGTATTTCTTGCATAACCCGACACCTCGGAACTGCTTGTTTTAAAATAGATCGAATCAACAAAAAACTTCCCGTTTGTTACCCCCGCTTCTAAGGACGCAGAAACTATGTGAACATCATCAATTTTAGCGTGATCTAAAGCAGCTTCGATTGATATATCTAAGCCCAAAATATCTTGAATTTTTTTTACTTCTGTAATCATTCCGCTTACCTGCCCGTGAAAATTAATATCCCCTTCTATTGTAGAAATATCTGACGGCAAAAACTGTCTTACAATCCCCAAATTTTGCAGCTTCATGTTTTCGCTCAATACTTGCAAATCCGTTTCAACTCCAATGCCAGTCTGGCCTGAGATAAAAATGCTTGATCCTCCTTCTTGCAAAAAAGCATTATTTATTTTAACCTCTCCGTTTTTTAAAGAAATTTTGCCAGAGCCTTTGGAGATATGCTGTATTCCTATATTTCCATCAGAAATCTCAATGCTCCCTGAAGCTGTTAAGTTTTTTATTGGATTTGAAAGAAATTGGTCATTCAAACGAAAAGCTAAATCGCCATAAAAACTATCAACTAAAACATTCATTGGGCCAAGAATTCCAACGCCTGCCAACCTAAACCCCTTTGCCCTCGAATAAAAAGAGAAATCCTTTTGAGAAGACATTGTCCCCCTACCTACAAATTCAGCTCTGTTAGAAGCAAGTTTTAACTCATTAAAATCAATAGCCCCATCTCTAATTCTAAGTTGAGCCTTTACAGTATCAAGCCTTTGTCCAAAGAGAAAACCATTTGTTAAGTTGCCATTTAAATCAACTTTTAAATCCTTCAAGTTTCCATCAACTAAAAAACTCCCGCTCAAATCACCCAAAACACCAGGCGCATTGCTTGTTATCTTCAAAATATTCAACTTGGAAATATTTCCTCTTATAGAAAATTCTGGCCCTTTTTTCGTAAAATAAACCTCTCCGGAAGATTTAACTTCTCCTTCATAAATTTTTACTTTTGAACTTTCAATTTTAAGTCTCTTATCAGCATAAGAAATTTTCCCCACCCCATAAATCCAACTCCCCAAATATATCCCTTTTTGAAAATCCAGATTTGAATATATGGTTGGATTGTTATATTTTCCTTTAATATCAACTTGCGCGCTAAAGAGGCCCTTTGCTTCAGAGAAAACCGCCCCGTTAAAAATTTTATTTATAGTTTTAATGTCGGCATCATAAAAACTTATGCTTAAATCAAGGTCTTTATAAATGCACCCATCAACACTGACCGGAATAGAATCAAGAACCCCGTTTAGAGTAAGTTTTGCTTCTCCCTTGTTTGCAGAAAATACAACATTTACCTCCCCAGAAATAAAATTAAAAGATGGGACAAAATAATTTATCCAGTTTTTTGCGGGGAGTTTATGCGCAGCAACTTCTATGTCGTATGACTGGTCATTACTATTAAAAAATCCATTAAATTTTATTCGGGAGCCGCCTTCTGCGACTCCATCTAAATTAATTCCTATCTTTGGTGTTTTTGCGAGATCTATTTCTCCTTTTATGCTGGAAATCGATGTGTGTATTGTTTTTTGTTTATATGGCATACCAGCTTTGTCTTCATATACAGCCTTTATATTGTTGAGAACTATCTTCGCTTTTAACGGAGGGCTATCCTTCTGCCCTTCCTTTAAAATATCCGATATCCTAAAATGTCCTTTTTCATCCCTAAGTATAGATATCTGACCGTTGTTAAAAGTCAATTCATCAATAGATGGAACTATGTTGCCTTTGTTTTCAATAAATTTGAGAAGATTAAAATTAACTTTAAGGCTGTCAATGTAGATTTCATCGCCGATTGATACCCCTTCAAGTAAAACCTCGCCAATAATTTTCCCTGAAACTCCTCTTATTTTCACAGGGCGATTAAAAGACTGTTGAAGTCCTTTTGTAGTCTCTTTTTTTATGTTTTCATAAAGACTATCTACAAAAGGCAAAGAAAAAACAACTGATGAGAAAAAAAACATCAAACAGAAAAATACTATTAAGATCTGGAAAACTTTCTTCACAAATAACATTTTACCATCATATAATGAAGAAAATAAGAGACTAAGCTCTTGGATGCGCAGAATCGTAAACAGATTTCATCTTTTCCTTTGTAACATGAGTATAAATCTGGGTGGTAGAAAGCGAAGAATGGCCTAAAAGTTCTTGTACGGCTCGCAGATCTGCTCCATTATCCAAAAGATGGGTTGCAAAAGAGTGTCTCAATGTATGAGGGGTAACTTTTTTTTCAATGCCCGCTTTTTTAACCCACTTTTTCAAAAGCCTTTCAACACTTCTCTGCGTTAACCTCCCGCCACGATTTCCCAAGAAAACAGCTCTAGTATCTAAAGTTGCAATACGAAGTCGCCCAATGTTTAAATAATTTCGTAAAGCCTGAACAGCTTGATTACCGATTAAAGATATTCTTTCTTTTCCTCCCTTGCCCAAAACCCTAACTTCCATAGAAGCCAAATCAATATCCCCAAGGTTTAAGCCTATAACTTCACTAACGCGTATGCCGCTACCATAAAGCAACTCAATTAAAGCTTTGTCCCTCAAAACAAAAGGGGTTCCTCCTTTTATAGAAGAAAAAAGCTTATCAATTTCATTTTTATAAAGGAAGTTTGGCAATTTTTTTTCGAGCTTAGGAGTAGACAAAAGCAAAAAAGGATTATCCTTAGCCGTTTTTTCTCTTAATAACCAAGAATAAAATGATCTACAAGCGGATATTTTCCGAGCAAGAGATCTTCTCTTGAACTTTCTGTTCTCCAGGGAATAAAGAAACCTTCTTGCATCATTTCTTGTCACATCTGTAATCTGTTTATCTTTTAAAAATAGAAAAAAATCTTTTAGATCTATATTATAGTTTTTAATTGTATGATAAGAAAGATTTCTCTCTGATTTTAAAGAACCAAGATAACTGTCAAGATGTTTTTCATTAAAGTCCATACTGACGTCGTTTTTCAGCCGTTATAGAAGTATAACTTTCCCCTTCTTTAATCCAACTCTCTTTTTTTTCTGAGGGGCGAGTATCAATATGAACAAATCCTTCTTTAGGGTAAAACCCTAACCCGTTAAGCCCCTCTATGGTTTCGACATACTTAAAAAGTTCGTTGAGTTCAATCCCCTCGATTTTTATGTGAGCAGCTTTCCCCATAGTATGGTAACTGCGACTATTCCGATTTAAACTTTCATAATGTTCATCACACCAATATGCGGATAAAACGCTAACTTTTTTCTTGAAGTGTTCTCCTATCATTTCCAATACCCCAACAAGCCCCAGATGAATTCTAAACTCTTGCCCTTTACAGAAATTACACCTGCACCTAAAATCTTCATCCCTAAAATGTTCTGAAAGCCTTGCCATTTTAATATTTTAACATAAAAATATACAGGATAGTAATGGTAACTTGCAGTTTTGAAATATTTTCATTGAAATTCCGATAAAAACTTAATGATAAATAAATAGACTTTTTAGAAATCAGGGCTATAATATATTGCGAACAAAAAACTCCAGCCATGTTAAAAGGCCGATAGAGCCCTGCAAAACAATATAACATTGAAAGAGGGTGAGGCAATATGGGGCTAGGAATCGAACCAACTGGAAATACCCCCTCATTTTATGCCCGATACTGGGCACAAGAAGAAGAAGAACGAAGTACGCCGAAAAATGAAAGAATACTATTTGAAAATGTTTCTGAAGATTTGCAAGATCCAATATACTCAGAAGCGGCAGATGCCTTGCTTGAAGAAATTTTAAAAAATAAGCCCGAGTTTTTAAGCGGCGTTAATAATTCAAAAGAACAATTATCTGTATTGTTAATTATAGTACAAGCCATTATACAAGAAAATTCTTTCTTTAAATTTGAAGGAGATACTTTTTCTGCTTTACCTTCCAGACAAGGGGGCCTTGATTTAAGGCTAAATGACAACCTTTTACACCCTTTAAGAAGAAAACTGGGAGACCTTTCTGCAAATGATCTGTTTTCTACGCCAAAAAATAAAAGAGTAGCCATGTGCGAAGAGATTTGCAATGTTATAGAATCACTTATAAATGCTTTCAACAAGAGAAACCCAGGACACCCATTAAAATCATGGAGAGAATATTCAGGAATAGGAACATCGTCATATAAAACACACGTGGAACCTATCGTACAGTTATGTGATGGACGCACATTCAGATTAGCTTTGACTGACCCAGGCAATCTCAAAATTGAAGAGATAACAACAAAAACAATAGATCCACGCGCTTCAGAATATGAAAGCATTAGAGTCCATCATTATAATGATGGGGTTATAGCCTTAAATGGAGCAATTTATGAGCAAGACAATAAAACTCTTTCTGAAGAAAAAACAAAAGACGCAATAAGATCATTAACTGTAGCATATTCTATGAACAAAAAAGATCCTCTTGTTCTGGAAAACTTATGGTTGGCATTCAGCTTAAGCCAGGGTGATAATAAAAAAGCCATGGAAAATATTTTTTCCGAGTCGCTTGCTCTTGGAAACACGAATATATGGTTTCATAAAGGCAATAAATATTTAGAAGAAAATAATTTAGATGACGCGAAAAAAGCCTTTCAGAGAGTCGCTCCTGATAACAACAATTACTGTGATACTCAAGATATACGTGCATATATACTATTGAAAGAAAATAAACCAGAAGAAGCAATGAAGCTATGTTTTACAACTCTCGAAAAAGACCCAAATCACCATAAAACTCTTTATTATTTAGGCATGGCCTTTTTTAATTTAAAGAGATATGAAAGGGCAGAAACAGCCTTCAATCTTTATGTAAAACAGGGGTGTAGAGAGGAAACCCCTGGAGATCTTTATTACTCATCAATTAAACATTTGTCAGCAATAAAGCAACTTCACCCCGATTAGGACAATCGGGGTCAATATGGGAAAAAAGATACTTTTGCGACAATAAAAGGCATTCTAATATTTATGTATTTACTGGTATACTATTATAAATATAAACCCCGATTAGGAAATCGGGGTGAATAATCGGGGTAAATAGGAGGATAAAAATGAAAGCTATTTTAATTTTTACAGTTATTGCTTTTGCAACAATCGGAACAATGTCAGGATGTTCTTCCATATCAGGAGGAACAACAGGAACAATCGCAGACTACTATCCTCATCAAGATGGTTATAGTTGGACATATGGACAATCTTCAACTATATCATTTGATGTAACGGGACTTCCAATCCCCCCTATAGGAGATATAGTGGCAACAGGAACAATAGTTGATACTTTTAACGGTACACAAACAATTAGCACGGGAGAAGCTCAAATCTTAAGAGAAGAGACAACGGCAGGAGGTGTAACTGCAACAATAGAAACTCTCGTAATAGCTTCAGATGATGGAGTAAGAACCTACGGAACGCCATCTATCCCTACGACAACATCAACATATCTATATGCTTTTCCTTTACAAACCGGCAAGACTTGGACAATTATAGGTTCACTGGAAGGGACTGTGGTCGGAGAAGAATCTGTAACAGTAACAGGAGGAACATTCCAATGTTTTAAACTGTCATTGCGCAGCCCAACATTTGATACATTGTACTCCAACTATACATATTATGTCTGGTTAGGAAAAAATGCAGGAGTAGTAAAAACTGCCTTAAGCGGAACTTATACTACATCTTACTCGGGTTATAGTTTGATAACTACTGTTAGCCTTGTTTCACAACTTATATCAAAAACCTTTTAGTAGTTAAGGAAATCTTTGATTTTAGCCCAGATTATCTTTGTCGGGATTAAATAAGTGATTTTGCCGTCATATCACTTGGAATGTCAAGCCCCATAATTTTAAGGATTGTAACTCCAATGTCGGGGACAATTCCATCTTTTGGTCTCTGGTTTATTCCTAAAATCCATAAAGGAACAGGGTTAAGTGAATGTTGAGTGCTTACAACTCTCTTATGGTTATTCTCCAAAAACATTTCATCTGCATTTCCATGATCTGCCGTTAAAATGACAACCCCTCCCCTATCAAGCCATTTAGGAATAATCTCAGAAAGAGATTTTGATACAGCAATCATTGCTTTTTTAGCCGCATCCAAGTTGCCTGTATGCCCCACCATGTCTCCATTTTGGAAATTATGTACAATTAAAGAATATTTTTTTTCATCCATTGCGCGCATAACTGCTTCAGTCTCTTTAAAAGCTGTCATCTCAGGAACAAGATCATATCTTTTCCCCTGTTCCGTCCGATCTTTTAAAGTAGGGTCGTAAACAAGGATGCGATCTTCTCCCACAAACGGCTCCCCTCTGCGTCCAGAAAACCAACCGGTAACATGTGCAAATTTTTCTGTGCCGGCAATCCTAAGTTGCAGTAAATTAGCATTCGAAACAACTTCTCCCACAGTATCAGGGATCTCTTTTTCAGGATAAGCAGTTAAAGCATTCAATCCTTCGTAATATTCAGTCATAGCCACAAAAATTACATTTTTAAGTTTAGACTGTATATCTTGTATTGCTTTATAAATATTTTCATCTATAGGGTTTGTCCCCTTTTTATAATTAAAAAACTTCTTATCTTTCTCAACAAAAGCGACAGTCATCTGAATAGCCCTGTCCTGCCTATAATTCCAAAATATGACTGAGTCTTTTGGCGCAACCCCATCATATTTCCCAATTTTTACAGGTCTAATGAATTCGTCTGTCTCTTTGTTGGCATACGACTTTCTTATCGCATCTTGGGGTGTTTCGGCCTTATTTTCACAATCGCCAAGAACTATTGCCTTTAAGGCGATAAGAGTTTTATTCCAAGCTGTATCCCTATCCATGGATAACTCACGCCCCATGATAGTCTTAACTTTAGCAACATTTTCTAATCCAAGATCAGAAATTTTATTCTGAAGCATTTTTATGTATACATCGCCCAATGCATTGGAGTTTGTATCTCTTCCATCACCAAAAACATGGATTACCACGTTTTTTAAATCATTTTGTTTTGCCAATTCCAACAAAGCAAAAAGATGGTTTATGTGGCCATGGACAGTCCCCCCATGCCCCTGCAAAATTCCCATTAGATGAAGCGTTGAATTGTTCTCTTTGCAATTTAAAACAGCTGAAAGCAAAGACTTGTTATTAAAGAAATCTTTATCTTCTATTGCGACATTTATTCTTTCTATAGACTGATAAACAACACGCCCCGCCCCCATATTTAAATGATTTACTTCCGAATTCCCCATTGTATTTTCAGGAAGGCCAACAGCCCTACCCGAACATTCAAGTCTGGCGTAAGGCTTTTCAAAAAGTTCTTTTAAAAATTGGGCTTCTCCGCTTTTTATTGCCTGATAAACGGCATTTGTTTCATCATTCCTCCCTATGCCAACCCCATCCATAATGCACAAATAAACCGGCCTCATAAAAACATCTCCTATCAAATAAAATGAAAAATGATTTAACCCCGATTATTCATAGACAAACAGAATTCTAGCAGAGTGTTAGAAATTTCCCCAGGTATGAACCCCGATTTCCTAATCGGGGTGAACAATCGGGGTTAATGACTAATATGCTCTTGTTTGTCCCGTTTTTATCAGTCATTTTTAATTAGGTCATTTGTATTATATCCTATTGACGCATAAAATTAAAATGTTATACTTTATGCCGAAACAAAAAAAGGAGTGTGGTTTAATTGAAAAAAGTTTTAAGCCTTTTAATTGTCTTTTTAATTCTTGTTTCTCCTTCTTTCGCAACACTTTCCACCCTAAAGTCAGATATAAACAAAAGCATAGTAAAAATAGGATCAAATGCATCGGTTCAAAAAGATGCTATCGTTAAAAATATTATAGCCGTAAACGGCAACATAGATATTGCAGGAACCGTAGAAGAAGATGCCATTTCCGTAGGTGGCAATATAACCCTTAAAAACTCCTCAAAGGTAATGGGAGATGTCATTTCTTTTGGAGGAACAGTAAAAAAAGAGAACAATGCAACCGTAATAGGAGATATTGCAGAAGTAGATTTAGGCCCTTTGTCTAATATTTCTTCAATGATTACAAATAAAAATCTTCTTTTGCTGGGAATTTTCATTCACCTGCTAACGCTACTTGCTTTGTTAGCATTAGCTCTTACATGTGTAGCAATCTTTCAAAAGTATATTGGAAAAGTTTCTTACTACGCGGAAAAATCGCCATGGAAATCTCTGCTTTGGGGATTTTTAACGGTAGTTGCTATGCTGCCAATAATCTTAGGATTAATTTTGACCATTGTAGGGATACTTCTTGTCCCTATGCTCATTGTTATCCTTATCGCAGGAGCCTTCTTTGGATTTGTTGCTATATCGCAACTTGTCGGGAAAAAGATATTGCAAGCATTAAAAACTTATAATAAGCCAATGATAATAGAGACAGCATTAGGATTTTTAATTATTACGCTGATAAGCTTTATTCCGGTTGCAGGACTTATAATTAAATTTGGCGCTTCTTTAATTGGTCTGGGAGCTGTTATTGCAACAAAGTTTGGAACAAAAAAGTAATCTCGCTTTTTATGTAAAATAAGACTGCCTAAGGGCGAGAAAGCCTTGAAATTATGTATGGTTCGACAAAGCCTGCCCTGAGCTCAGCTGAAGGGTTCACCACGACACAATCGCAAAAAAGTGAATAATCGGGTTAAGGGGTTAATAATTCTCTTGTCTTCTTATCAGCCTCTATTATCTCTTCGAGAGAAGGTTTTTCTATTAGCTTATGTGCTTCCATTGCCTTTTTTATCTTTATGGGAATATCAAGAAAAGTAATTTTATTTTTTAAAAACATATTAACAGCAACTTCATTTGCAGCATTAACAACCGCAGGCATCGTTCCCCCTTTCATTCCAGCTTCATAGGCAAATTTTAAACATTGAAATTTCTCCATGTCAACATTTTCAAAAGTTAAAGATTTTATTTTATAAACATCTAAAACGTTCCATCTATTAACTTTTCTCTCCATTCCAAATAAAGCCAACTGAATGGGGATACGCATGTCAGGAGCTCCTAATTGAGCTTTAACAGATCCATCTACAAATTCAACCATAGAGTGAATCACACTTTGCGGATGGACAACTGTTTCTATCTTGTTGTAATCTAATCCAAATAAATGATGGGCTTCAATAACTTCAAATCCTTTGTTCATTAATGTAGCAGAATCAACCGTAATCTTAGGGCCCATTTTCCATGTAGGATGGCCTAACGCCTCTTTTACCGTAACCTTGGCCATTTTTTCAGGCGAAGCCTTTAAAAAAGGCCCTCCCGAAGCCGTTAGTATGATCTTTTTTATGTTCTCTATCTTTTCCCCCATAAGACATTGAGCAATAGCTGAATGCTCAGAGTCGATCGGGAAGATGTTGACCCCCGAATTTTTAACCTCTTCCATAAAAATATCTCCGGCCGCAACTAAAATCTCTTTTGTAGCCAGGGCAATATTTTTTTTCAACTTAACAGCGCCAATTACAGCTTTCAAAGATAATGCCCCAGGAATTGCGGCTACAACAAGATTGACCGCTTTATGGGTCGCAACCTCCAATAATCCCTCTTCTCCTGTTACTATTTTTACGTTTTGCCCTGAAAGGGCTGCTTCAACTTTACTTTTAACTTCATCAGAAGCAACAGAGACAAGAAGTGGTTTAAATGTTTTTATCTGGGAAATAATTTCTTCTATTTCGTTTTTAGCCGCGATTGAAACAACGCTAAAAAAACTCGGAAAAGCAGAAACAACTTCAAGCGTTTGTTTCCCAATGCTCCCCGTTGAACCAAGTATTGCTATATTTTTTTTCATATTTATTTATCTTTTACTATTTTAACATTTTTTACAAAAAGCTCATAGGTATTGAATGAATAAAAACTTGAAAACGATGACCCCCGAGTTCCTAATCGGGGTGAAAAAGACTATGAAAACCGCCCCATTTCCTCAAAATCATACATTTTTTGCAGCAAAAAAGATTCAGTTAAAGAGGAATTAAACTGATATAAAACAGATAAGTTTCCAAATACATCTGCTTTTGCATAACAAAGTCCCTGAAATTCAAAACTCGATGATGATGAAGGAACAAAATAACCATTATTTCTGACTGCAGCGCCAGCAGAAATTACCGGCAAAATTCTAAATATTGTTTTCCCTCCATGGTATGAATATCTATCTTTTAATTCATCAGAAGAAAGTAAAGCAACAACTCTTCTCTCGTAAAAATCCAGTAAAAAAGACTTTCTTAAAAAAGGATTGGAATGAGATTCATCGTTTGTTATAAAATCTATACCGCTAGGCAACAAAGCTTCTATATCTCTTTTAATCCTAAAAGCTTCTCTTGACAATAAAAAAGTATTAGGTGGATCATAACTGTTTGGAAAAATGTTTTTATTAAACAAGTGTACTGACAAATTAGATCTTCCTGGATGGGAAGAACCATATTTTTCTAATGCATCCTTCGAAAAAACATCCTTTTTTAAACGCCCATGAGTAGATATAAGCGGGGCAACAAATCCCGCCTCATCAAGTTTAAGAGCAAGATCACCAAAATCGGCAGAGAAAGATTTATCCCTCCATAAAAAAGGGTCGCCAAAATCATGTAGTCTCAAAATTTTTTCAGAATTAAATTTTCCAGAATTAAGTGAAGAAAAAACAGAATAACCAGAAGTTAGTTGAGCCAAAGCCTTTAAAAACAAAGGATAAGGCATATGAATAACTTTTTTGCTGTCATCTTGTTTTTTTCTAGGGGCACACATCAAACAATCATGGTAACATCCCCTTGAAATCTCCAATACGCTAATTGACTCTCTATTGTTAAAAAAACTTCGAAACACAGAAAATGCTTTTGGATCTTTTTCCGGCGTATAAGGATCAATATACAAATCCAACTTTGGATCACTTACCTGCGGAAGCTCTTTTGTTATCGAATCTATATCAGAAACCTGCGGGCATTCTGCGTTCAAAATGCTGGAAGTTTCTAAAAGACATCTTACCCCTTCCTGCGTTAAAATACTTAGGTGTCCTGCTAAACACTGATACCCCCTCGCAAAAGGTAAGATTCTCTCAAGTTCTACTCCTGCAATTTTTCGAGATAATGCTAATAAGTGGGGTTTTATTTTTATCGTCTGTCTTTTGGGCAGAAAATCTACAGATCGCTCGACAACTGCCATATTCATTACATAATCAACTACCTTTCTACATGTTTAAACAGTACAATATATTGGCAACGTCATTATTTTTTTTCTTCAAGTCCTAGCTCTTTAGCAACTCTCATCTTACTTCAATAGTTTGAGATGTATCGGTTCTATCTTTGCCTGAGCCTCCAGAAGCAAAAGTAGTTGTAATCGATTGCCCCACCTGAGCCACTCCTAAGTATTGTACTAAAGCCTTGAGAAATGATTGAAAGCCATCCATTGTATTTGGAACGTCATCAACTAAAACCGGATATACCCCTCTATAAAGCAACATCCTATAAAAAGCTCTTTCCGTAGGCGTAATAGCAACAACTGGAACTTTAGGATAAAAACCAAAAGCCAGATTTGCGCTATGCCCGGACAAAGTATAAGGGACAAAGGCCGTAAATCCTGGCAATCTTTCAGCGTTTTCAATGGCTCCCAAAACAAGAGAAGCTGTATATCTGTCTGCGCTTTGATGCTCAATTAATCCTGTTTCTCCTTCATTGAAGATTGTCCTAAGTTTCCCTCTGAAAAAATTCTCAAATTCTGTATATTCTTCTGCCACAAGAGCATGTTTAACAGCTGTTTGAACCACCAAATTGGGATGGTCTCCTGTAGCTGTCTCTCCTGAAAACATAACCATGCTAACTCTGTCACGAGCTATTCCTGTAAAGATATTATCAGATTCAGCGCGCGTAGGTAAAGGAGATGTTTCCATCTGACCGAGCACATCGGTAGCAAGAATTCCTGGTTTCCCCTGTCTTCTTGCCTCTTCCATTAATCTGGCTTGAAGAAGAGGCAGTTTTTCAGGCCCTCCAATCGCACGAGCATCACCACGAGGAATCATCACCGCAGCAGTAGCGCTAATAACTCCTTTCAGATTGTCTATCATCCCTTTTTCTTCTTCTGGTTTTGCTATTTGAAGCATTTGCGGTTCTGGAGACTCACCTTGAGCTTTCATATACTCATCAATACTTGAAACAACAAGCGGCGAAGTAGTAAAAGAACGGGCTAGATAATGAAACCTGCCATCTCGCAGCCCAAAATCTATATCAGCATAATCTTCTTTAGTTATAGCTATTACCTCCAAACGACATCCGCTGAAATTGATACTTTTATTTCCCTTAAGGTTGCCACCTCTTTCTATTGTACAAACAATCCCTTCACCAGGCAAAACGTCTTCCATTTTTAATGCAATCTTCATATCTTCTATATAAATATGAACAAGATTCCCATTTTTGTGCGCAAGTTTTAAATCATCATAAAGCTTGGAATAACCGGAAGGAACTCGCATAAATAATTTATCTTTTGTACATTCGCCTTCTCCTGGAGAAAGAGTTATTTTTTCTCCCTTTCTCATCTCAAGGCTCCCTTCATAACGTTGGACTCTAAACTCAGGTCCTTTTGTATCCAACATTATTCCTATGGGTCGACAAAGTTCTTCTTCAACTTCCCTAATCATATTTAGCAAGAGAACAACTCCAGCTCTATCTTTATCTGTTAAGACATGGGAAAAGTTTATACGTACAATATTCATCCCATCCATAACTAACCTTCTCAGATGTTCTTTTCCCGCTTCTAACACTCTAGATGGATTTAAAGTACAAACAAAGTGAGTGCGTGGAGCAGATATGGGAAGCCACTTTTTAATCTGGTACGATCTCCCCCCGATGTTAAGCGAAATCGGTGATGTCATATTTTTTTAAGCCTCGCTTTTATTTTTTTTGGCAAAAAATAAAATATATTTTGCCAGTCATTTAGGCCAACTTAAATTTAAGCTTTAAGCGGCTTTTTTGAGCTGTCCCTTTTTTGGTTTTCCTTCAAATTTATTCCCAGCCATCAAAACTTGTATAAGCGGTAATTTTATAGATTTATTAATTCGCTCTATTTCTGCTCGCGCCGCCGCAAGTCTTGCAGATGGAACGCCGTAAGCCGACATACTGATAATATTTAAACCAAGCTCATTTAAAACCCCTATTGAATATGGATCTCCACCATGCTCTCCACAAATCCCTATTTCAAAATCAGGATATACACTTCTTGCCTCCTCAACAAATATTCTTATCAGTCTAACCACATCAGGATCAAGAGAAAGAAAAGGATGTTTCTTGCCATAATTATACATATTATTAGCAGCATATATTTGTAGGAATATTTCTGCGTCATCACGACTCAAGCCCTTAGTCATCTGGGTCAAATCATTTGATCCAACAGAGACAAAACCTTTTGGCCCTAATGCCTTTGCTACCCTTTTTCCATTCAATGCAGCCGCAGGAGTTTCAATCATCACTCCCAACCTATAGTCTACTGCTCTACCTTGTCGTTCTTGGGTAATCTCGGCAGCCGCCGCTTCAACAATTTTTCTGATTATTTCTATCTCTTCAACTTGAGAAACGAGTGGTATTTCTATCTCAACTTTTGGGTTTTTCCCTTCATCAATAAGCCGTCCGGCAGCCCTAAGCATAGCCTTCACTTGTGACTTGTATATTTCAGGAAACACAATCCCCATCCTTGCGGAACGAAACCCAAGCATTGGGTCAGATTCATGGAAGCTCTCAAGCCTTTGGTCAAGTTCTTCTCTTGAAATATTTAAATCTAATGCCAATTGATTTTTGCTCTCTTCTCTCTTAGGAGAAAATTCATGCAAAGGAGCGTCTAGTAATCGACCTGTAACCCCTTCCCCATCATTAATTTTATAAATCTCATAAAAGTCATTCTCTTGATTTCTTTCCAACATTTGTAAAATCGGCTTTAAATCGTCCATCAACCTCGCTTTTCTTGCATGTGAACCAGCATCCTTTCCACTGATTTTTATATATTCAAGATATTTTAAAAACATTAAACGAACATTATGCAATTGATCTCTATCTAAAAACATATGTTCGGTACGTACAAGCCCTACCCCTCTAGCTCCAAAATTATAAGCATCTTGAGCTTTATCAAGTTCGGTGTTTGCTCTTATTTTTAAACGCCTAATGTTATCTGCTAAAGCAAGCAGTTGTCCAGCCTCGCTACTTAACTCCTTAGGTTTAATAGTTTTAATCTTTCCCAAAATGACGTCTCCTGTTGTTCCGTTAATACTAAGTTCTGTCCCCTTATCATAAATCTTACCCTTAATTTTAATGCCAAGTATTCTCCCGTCTTCCTCTATAAACTCCATGTCTTTAAACGAAACAACACAAGGGACTCCCCACATTGTCGTCATAATAACGGCATGACAAACCTTGCTTCCTGTTTGAGTTAAAACACCGTCAGAAACTCTCATTCCCGGGACATCATCCTGCATCGTCATAGGTCTAACCAATATATAATGTTTTCTTTTATCATCAGGCATTCCATTTTGTTCTGCGATCTTTGCTGCAAGCTCCAATGGATCAAATATTATTTCTCCATACGCCGCCCCCATAGTACCGGCAGTCCCTTTTCCCAATAACCTTCCATCGCTTACAGCTTTTTTTAATTCGCCCAAATCAAACTTAGGAGCTAATAATTCCTTAAATTTCTCAGGCTCAACACGCATCAATGCCTCTTCCGCAGAAATCTTTCCTTCATTGTATAAATCCATAGCAATTTTAACGGATGCTTCCCCTGAACGCTTACCATTACGAGTTTGCAAAAGAAAAAGTTTAGGATTGCCTTGTTCATCCTGTTCAATAGTAAACTCAACATCCTGCATATCCACTGCATCCTCTTCTAACTTATTGGCACAGGCTATTAACTCATTATAAATCTTGTTAAGTTTTGTCCTGCTATCATTTAAAACTCTCAAAACTTCAGCCATCTCTTCACTTTGAAAGCTGAGCACCACTGTTAGATTTTTAAGCGCCTTTTCCCTATCGCTTATATCTTTTATATTGTTTTTTATAATACTAGAATACTCTTCTTTTTCTTCTTCGGAAAAACTCAAAGATTTCTTCAATCCTTCCTCTGTAAGTTCTTTTGTATTAATAACTCCATTTTTATCTATAATATTTGATGCTCTTAATCTATTAAGAATAATTTTAGCCTTTTTTCTTAGCAAAGAATTTTCTGAAAAGTTACTTTCCGTAACATATCCATCTCTTAATGCTTCCAATGAAAGCGCGTCCCTAACGCCTGAAACAACTTGCTCTCCTTGAGCATTAAACAAAACACTTCCAGAGATAACTTTTTCGCCTGTATCTTTATCTCTGGTAAACAAGACACCAGTGCCAGAAAAAATCCCTTTATTACCAAAAACCATTTCAACAGAATTCACAGCAGTTCCAAGATAATCGGGAATCCCCATCTCGTTTCTTGCATATTTCGCTCTCGGAATATCCCATGAATCAAAAACAGTTTCAGTAGCCAGATAAAATTGTTCTCTATAATCTGCAGGGAGTACTTTCTCTGCTTTTTGATAAAATCCTTCAAAAGTTTCCGCCAAGCCACACAAATCTTCATATGTCATCTCAGCATCATCAGAGTAACCTTTTTGTTTTTTTAGTCTCTCTTTCGCATTTTCAAAGTAATCTATTTCAGCCACATTGCTTCCTGCCGCTTTAGCCTGTTTATTAAGAATAGAAGTAATTTCATATACAACATTCCCAAATTGCGCTAAAAGAGTACAATAAGAATCCATCCAAAAACGAGCTTTTGCTGTATCCCCTGATGCCAATGCCTTTGCCACAAGTTTTTCAAGAAGATCTTTTGTTAAGCCTATATTTAGTATGGTTTCCATCATCCCTGGCATTGAATCTCTCGCACCTGATCTGCAGGAAACAAATAGAGGGTTATCTACATCACCAAATTTTTTCCCTGTTCTTCTCTCCATTTCAGCCAGCTTTTCATCAATAACCTTTTTTTGTGCTTCAGTTAATTTTTTCCTCTTAACGCCATCCACCTCAACAACCTCAAGTTTTGAGCACATCCACGCAGGAAGCGTAAATGCTTCAGGGACAGGAATCCTCAGCCTTGAGGTCATCTTATATAATCCATATCCCTTTCCGCCAAGCAAAGTTTTTAATTGTATTTCTGATAAGCCCTTTAAGTGGGGATGTTCCTTTCCTTTTTCAAAGAAAAAGGAAAGCTCTCCTGTTTCAAAAGCTTTTTGAAGGCGTTCAGCCGCAAGGGCAGCCATTTTTTCTTGGTAAAGAATTATTCGTCCATAACTCGGGTCTACTAATGTCCCTATCCCAGATTCAAGGCCTATTGCCTCTTTAATTTTATTATAGGTATACCCTGCCTTATAAAAAATCATGTTATTACTTGCAATTGCCCAATTATGAATAACACTCCTTGATTTTTCATATTTCTTTGTTTCTTGTTTCATGTGCAATGCTTGTGCTGCCATTTTTTAATCTCCCCTTTCTTTAATTATAAAAACATTAAACCACAAAAATCCTTTGCGCGCCCTCCCCAAAAAAGAAAAAACATAAAATTTAAAAAATTTTCAATTTTCTCTTTCCATGAAAAATTTTATTAAGGTCTCCTCGTCACTAATTTTAAGAAATTTCACATGAATTTTGAGCATGTCCGAAATCCTCCTAAAATAGATGATTCCCCACCTTATAAAAATGTCAAAAAAGATCTGCGCGATGTTATAATAGAAAAATGGAGAGGCTACAAAACAAAGACAAACAATACATTTGGCACCCTTTCACTCAAATGGAAGATTGGAAAGAAAATAGCCAGCTTGTAATAGAAGAAGGAGACGGGATTTATCTATACGATACAGACGGAAATAAATACATAGACGGAATATCATCTCTTTGGGTCACTGTCCACGGGCATAATAATAAAAATATAAATGATGCAATAAAAAAACAATTAGACAAAGTCTCCCATTCAACACTTTTGGGACTGGCAAATGTCCCGTCAATTAAACTTGCTGAAAAACTTATTAAAATAACACCCAAAGGTCTAAACAAGGTCTTTTATTCAGATAATGGCTCAACAGCTGTCGAAATAGCTTTAAAAATGGCGTTTCAGTATTGGCAGCAAAATAAAAGGGATCAAGGGATCAAGGTTTCGAGGTTTCGAGGAGGGAAAACAAAATTCATAACTTTGAAGAATGCTTACCATGGAGATACTGTTGGGTCGGTGTCGGTTGGAGGAATAGAACTTTTTCATGAAATTTATAAGCCTCTTCTCTTTAATGCTTTTCAAGTTTCAATAGATTTAAAAGAGATAGAAAAAATCATGAAAACGCATCATAAAGAGATTGCAGCAATGATTGTTGAGCCGTTAATTCAAGGGGCAGCTGGGATGTTGCTGCAACCGAAAGGTTTTCTGGCAGGGGTCAGAAAGCTTTGTACAAAATATGATATCATCCTTATCTGTGATGAAGTTGCAACAGGGTTTGGGAGGACGGGAAAGATGTTTGCCTGTGAACATGAAAAAGTCTCTCCTGATATTATGTGCATCGCAAAAGGGTTGACCGGCGGATATCTCCCCATTGCGGCAACTTTGACAACTGACAAAATTTACAACGCGTTTTTGGGCCCCTTTGAAAGTAAGAAGACATTTTTTCACGGCCATACATATACGGGAAATCCTTTAGGCTGTGCCGCGGCTATCGCCAACCTTGAAATATTTGAAAAAGAAAAGACACTCCAAAAGCTTCAAGGCAAAATAGCATTTATGAAAAAATATCTTCAAAAATTCTGGAAACTTAAACATGTCGGAGATATAAGGCAGTGCGGTTTTATGGTGGGAATTGAACTTTTTGCAGATAAAAAAACTAAAAAGCCGTTTCCTTACAAAGAGAGAATCGGGCATCGAGTAATTTTAGAAGCGAGAAGACTGGGAGCAATCCTCCGTCCGCTTGGAGATGTGATAGTTCTTATGCCGCCGCTTGGGATTACATTAAAAGAACTAAAGAAATTGCTTGATATAACCTATGAATCCATTGATAGTGTTTTACAAAAAGATATATAATATCCTTATCTTTTAGAAAAGAGAAGAAATATGAGCAATTTAAAATTTCTAAATAAATTAGCCGGACAAAAATTAAAAGAAATATCCTTAATAAAAGAATTTTTTGATGATAAAACAAAACCGATGAATGTAGCTCTCCTGCTTAAATTCAAAGAATTTAATTGTTTAATTTACGCCATCTCCAATGATGACACTATACTTGTTAAACTTAAAAAAAACTTAAAATGGATTAAAAAAACAGGTAAATATAAAGCTTTTGACATCAGTAATTCCAAGTTTTGGAAAGATTGTATTGGCAGGCACGTTGTGTGGGCTTGGCAATTAATTAATCATCAAGGGTACGAAGACGGCCTCCAGTTTTATCTCAGTAACGACTTAAACAAACAGGAGATAATAAGGCAAATAGTTGTCAAAGCCTCTCAATTGTATTTTTATAAGGTATAATTAGCATATGAAACTTATACAAAACAAAAAAAAGAATTATCAGCACAAAGAATTAGCAGATGGAAGGCGGTATGCTATGCCGCAAATATCAACAAATGGGCCCCGATTGTGATAATCGGGGTGAATAAATTCTTAAAAAAAATACACATAATTATAATCATTGGCATCATTGCTGGCTTAACAATCTCAAACATCACATTTGGCCGAGAAGTTCTTCCTAACTTAAAAACTAGCGGAAAAAACATCGAGGACTTTATCCCGAAAGGCTGGGTAGTTGAGGATAAAGCCTATGGCGATCTAAATAATGATACACTCAAAGATTGGGCTTTAGTAATACAGGATACAAACAAAAAAAACTATACAACAAATAACAATCTGGAACATTCAATAAACGCAAACCCACGGATTCTTATAATTCTTTTCAACGACCCTGTGAAGAATATATTTGTTAGTGCGGAAAAAAACTATGCTTCTATTATTAAACATAATAATTTTACAATAGATGATCCTTTTGATGAAGTTTCAATCTTATCTAATGGGATCCTAAAAATTGATTTTCATTTTTTAGGTGGTGGTTCATCAAGATTAAATCAATCCTTTAAGTTTTGTTATCAAAATAAAAGATTTGAGCTAATCGGAATTGACAAACAAATTATAGAAAGTGGCAGTGGTGATATTACAAATTACAGCTTCAACTTTATAACTTACAAAATGAAGTTAACCAAAGGGAACATTTCAAGGGACAAACCAGATTCCATAGAATGGAAAAAGTTTAAAGTAAAAGAAAAAATGACTCTTGATTTGATCTTAGACCCTTTTTCGTCCAAGTTATGGGATAAAATCATTATCCAGCCATAAACCTCAGCATGTATTACTGAAATTTTTCTTAAAAATCTCAGAATATCTCTATATGGTGGGAATAACTTACCAAAAATATACAGCGCAAAATCCAAGGAATGAAAGCGCCAGATTTTCCTTTCATTTTTATTCCCAGAGGATTTCAAGTTTTATGAGAGTGTTTGAAAACATTCTTATGCCAAAGCTATATAAGCAATTACAGGATAATCCTGGAAGTTTTGATTGCGACAATTTATCCAGGCTTGTAAGACAGTTAAATATCTTAACGGAGTTACAGGAACTAACACTGGACAACATATCCGCACTTGACCTTAGAGATACTTTTTGTTCTCCGTCAAATCAGGAATCCACGCCAACCGAAGAAGCCATGTTTAGAATAAAATATCTTGCATCAAAATTAGGGCATAGCATAAAACGTCATGGAGATTATCGCACAAGCGAACCTATGGGCCTTAGCTTCGCATATGATAATCAGGATTATCTGGTTTTAGGGACCAGAAACGAAGTAGAAGAAGGGATAAAAGCTGGGACATTACGCTATCAAAGATTGGGGCGACCATTATTTTATCTAGAACTTTCCACCCCGCAAACAGTTACATCTCCCACAGACAGCCTTAAAACAAGCAATGCTCTATTAATATTAAAAACTGATGATTCAGAAACGACTCTATCCAAAGTAAGGATAAAAGCACGAAGAATGATTATGCCATCCAGATTTCATTTTGTCCCGCCGCACACGCTGGAAAAAAGAATTAAGGCTTTGATTTTAGATGGTGAATATTCTTCTGCAGCGCTCTTAATTTTCGGAGCTTTTTCTAATTTTAGAAAATCTGAAGAATTAATCGACTCCCTACATATAAAGTTTTTAAAAGGATACCTTTGTGAAACAAGCGAGCCAAATTGCGTGGCAAAATACCTTTGCTGGGTTGCAAAACAAAGAGGAGCTAAAGAAGCATTGGAAATTATCAGAGGAACATCCCTTGCGACAGATAGCAAAGAAGTTTTATGCGGCGGATTTTCTGATCCCAAAAAAGCAGGAGTAATCCTTTTTAAAATAGCCCTTATGCAACCTAAGCTGGCAAACAAACTGTGCGAAGACGCAATGCAGGAAATAAATCCCGGCATAATTAAAAATGCTCTTGATTTCTTGCATAACTCCCGCCCCTCTTTATTTAAAAGCTCGGTAGAATATCAGGAAGATCCACGCTCAATATTTAAAAACAGGGGGAGGCTTTTGGGCCCAACTATCCCGGTTAAAAAAAGAGGTTTATCCATATCCGCAGATACGATAGACACCATTTTTTCTAATCCGGCAAATCATGTGGCTTCCGTCTCAAATCCAGAAAAACATGAACCCCGATTTCCCAATCGTGGTGAAATAGAACTTTATCGTGAAAGGGGATGGGAAACAGAATATGCCATTTTGGAAAAAGCAGATGTTACTAAGGCATTAGTGCAAGATTTAACAGTAAAAGGAGATTATGAGTCCGCCTGCGGGCTTTTATTTGAAGAAGAAAGATCTATCGAAGAGATAGCGGAAATCTTAAACATTCAGGCTCTCCTCCCTGCCCAGATTATGGGAATTTTAGGGTGTCTGCCTAAGGAAAGCTTACAAAAGTTATTGGCTGTTGCAATTGAATATGGGAAAGGAAAATTATTACACGGAGAATTACGAGATCCTTTCCTTCTAGGTTTGCTATTTGCCTTGGCAAAACTTGATACAACAAGTTTATCTTCTCTTCTTAATGAAATGATCCAACACGAGGATCCCCAATCTCTTGGTGTGTACCCTCAAAGAGAGGCCGCCTACATCATCTTACAGGAAGGGATGGATCCTTTAAAAGAGAGTCACACAAGATACCTTTCAGCATTGGAACAGTTATGTTCAATGCGTGAAGAATATGCTACGCCAATAGATTTTATCCTTTATCAGCAACTACTGCCGGATGATAAAAAACCGGCTACCCCTTACGCTCAGGCCGATTTTTATTTAAGGTTAATTCAGGCAGAAGATCAGCCGCAAGTTATAAGGTTGCAAGCTACGGTTAGATTAGTACAATTAGGAAAGATAAAAGGTGATATTGAAAAAATATTACCCAGAAAAGAGTTTGTCCTCCTCTTAAGAGAAGTAATTTCAGCAAAACATCCTCTCATAAGTTACCACAATTTAGAAGCTCTAATGAGTAGCATAGATTATGACTGCGGAGAAGAATTAGCTATACAATTAAAAGCAATCCAAAATACAGACATACAACTCAAGCGCTTCGCCGAGTATCTGCGCTTTATCAATATAGGGATAAGATTAATGCGCTCCACATCAAATGAGGAGAAAGAAGAGGGATTGTCAATGCTTCTGCAACTAAGAGACAAGCGGCAGGCCAATCTTTTTGTCTCTGATCAAGGCTTACATACACACAAGAGTGAAAAAATCCGCGAGGCATTCGCATCCGCAATTCCATCCCTTTATGGTAAAGAGACCGCTACAAAGTTATTGGAGGAGATGCGCAAAGACAAAAGTGACAAGGTAAAAACAGCAAGAAATTTTGCAATAATACAGCTTCTCAAAAAGAGTAAAGAGAGAGCCAAATTAAGAAGGCTTGTCGACTCTCCCGATAAAGATATAAGTTCTGCTGCGGGGGAGGCGTTGTTTGATATATATCAAGAAGAAGAGAGCAGGCCAGGACTAACAGATTTGGCAACAGCACAAAATCTTTCTGATGCGCTGCGAATAAAATCGGGGGGGAGATTATGTGCTATAGATCTTGAGACTCAAGCCTTCTCCTCACTTGAAGAGATGGAAGTAGACAGATTTATGCCTGAATCTCTCAGAAAAAATCTTGCACTATTCAACAAGTTAAGAAAAGAATTTTTACATCTTACGCAAGAAACATCACAAACAGAAATCGACGCTGTTATAGATGAAGTTGTAGATTTAATAATTGCAGAGAAAAGGGAGCAAGGGGATCATAAAAAACTTTTTCAAATAATAAAAGAGTACGACTTCTCGCCAAAAATCAACCAAAAGATTGCAGTTGCCTGGCGAGAAATACTTTGTGAAAAAAATGCAGCCGAAGCAAAAAAAACATTAGAGCAGGCTGCTCCACAATGGCCAAGCAACAACAACATTCCAGAATGCATTAGACAAGAAGCCCAAAGATATATAAAAACGCTCAAAAGATCAGCACAGATTGAAACGCAAGGGGAAAGAGATTCTACTCCATACAAAGAAAAGCTTATCGCAATTTCAGATCCAGAATTTACAAACTTCATGATTGAGTTACATGCTGCAGAAGAGATTTCTAGCATATCAAACTTAGAAAATTTAGCGAAAAAAACCAGAGAGCATCCTGAATGGGAAAACAGAGTAAGGATGGCGCAAGTGAAAATAGCTATTGAAAAAAAAGATATTGCCGAATTAATAAGGCTTGCCTCCTTTAAAAGACCCGATTTTGATCTTCCGCAATTTAGACCCGCATATCTAACCGCAGCGGAAAATGGAGCTATAGACTTAATTAGGCAATCTGAAGATGAAGAAGAGCTGCTTATTCTGCGAGATACACCGGTTTTGTACAAACCAGATAGTATCACCCAGGAAATAAACCAAAGCCTTGCTGAAATAGCCGTTAAAAAAAGCGAGAAAAGCAAGCTAATTAAGTCCATTGTCATCCCTTATCCTGAAATGTCAGAGAGAACAAGAGAACATATAGCAAAAGCGCTAATATCTATTTATGAAGAAGAAGAAAACATCCCTGAACTAACAACAATATCCTTTTCTACCCTCTTTAATCAAGGAATAAGAGATAAAGCCCTTGATGCTATTGAAAGGGTATTGATTATGCAGCGCGAAGTTATAAAATTAAGAGATATGTCAATGGTTAAAGGTAGAAGACAAGAAAGTGTCAAGCAAGCATATCAAAAAGCTATTGAGCTTCTTCGAAAAGATTTTGTAACAACGGAGCAATCATGAAGCCAACCTGTTCTGTTAAATTATTGAAAGTAAGGCTGCCGCGCACAAGTAGAATAAAAAATCAGGCACTACCGAACCCTACACTAAAACCCTTATCAAAAACTCTTGCGAGAAAGACTAATTTCGATGATTTAAAACTTTCAGTTGACAGATGGGGACTAAAAGCAAGCAATCCCAATCATGATAAAAAGGCAAGAGTTCCTAATTCTTTAACTACAGGGTGGAGACTTAACGGTTTTGCAGGTGAATTATCTTTTAAGAAAGGATCAACACCTGACGAAATATATAGCTCCCTAAAAGCTCTGACAACAAAACCTACCTACCTATTGCACTGGGATGGGATTGAAGCAGAAACAGTATCAGGAGAAAAGCTCTCTTTCCCTGTCTCATGGCAGAATCTATCAAACGAATTAATCCCAATAAAGAAACCTGATTTTTTTTATAACTTATCAGAAAAAATGCAAAATAATCAAGAGATCTTATTTAGCAAGTTATTTTCTTGGGAACACATAGTACAGACATTAGATTCGTTAAGTAACTTTATCGGGGGTGTTTGTGGAATAACAGCATGCCTAGGATCTATTGTATATGGCTTCATGTTTCATCCTGCTGTTGGCATAACGGCGCTTGGATTATCTTGGGTAACAGGTTTAAGCGGATATTTTATTGGCTATTGGTGCTCTTCTCTAATATTACAGGGGGGGATTGGACCATTGCTTATTTTAATAAAAACAACAGTCGGAGCTTTAATTGCCGGAGGATGGCTATTAACAAAATATATTTCAGAAATAATTTCTTTTATAGTTGAGTTAACAACAGTCCTAACTCATGAGTTTAATTTTGATCGAAATTTTTCTCTCCTGCTTAAAAAAGGCAACGATTTCCCTTTAACCAAAAGTGAAGAAAAACAATACACACAAATTGAACGCCAAGCCGGTATACAAGAACAGATGGCTATAATAAAAAGAAAACAACTCTAAAAAATCATATTTGCTCTTTAGCAAATTGCTTGGGACTTTTTTTCTCCTTGCTTATTTATATGAGTTGAAGGCCTTTTACATTTTTAGTTAAATAATAGTGTCAAGAATGTTATGTCAATTCAAATTATGTCATTTTTGTAAAAACAGGAATCCATATTTTTTTATTCATCTTGGATTCTGACTTTTGTCAGAATGACAATTTACACAACTATTTATACACCAACGGTTAACCCCGATTATTTATAGACGAACAGAATTATATCAGAGTGTTGGAACTTTTCCCAGGTATGAACCCCGATTTCCTAATCGGGGTGAATAATCGGGGTTAAATTCCCTAAGATCATACTTATATAAACAATGATATAATTAACCCCGATTACTCATACCTCGAATCAATGTTTGACAATTTGTTGGTTATTGATTCTAGCGTGAACCTCGATTATGATAATCGGGGTGAATAATCGGGGTTAATCTATCGGAGGTGAACCAAATGGTTGAAGAAAAAAAGTTGTCCGCGGATAAATTTTTAAGCCAGTTAAATGACTTTGAAGAGACTGTACAGGAACTTGCAAAAAACATAGCCATACTTAAAAAAAACCTTACGGAAAAGAAAGAAAAGTACGGTCAGGATATCAGCAGTTGGCCGGGAAAATAGCCTTCCTGACTTTCTCCTAGCAAAAAGCATTTTTCAATAATTATTGTCATTAAGCCAAAAAAACGCTGTGCAATAAAAATTTTGTGATACATAAAATAATGACT
>C687J26860_1000235_pt1 | contig 36151 bp, 34 predicted proteins | sample RifOxyC2_FD_26860 | JGI IMG/M metagenome (IMG submission 26860)
TTCNGCTTCGCAACGGACACCCTTGTCTTTAGCTAACGATTCCCACTATCAAGGCTCGTTCGGGACTTTCACCCTGTAGTTATAGTTCATGCCAGGCGCACAAAAAAACCCGCTCTAAGTCTAACTTGAGCGGGTAATAAATTTAAATTAAAAATTGGAAATTTTTTTCCTTAATTGTTAATTATTAATTGATTTATGAACAGCCGCTTGTGCCTCCGCAATCATCGCAGACAGTACAACTTCCGTTTCTTTTTACACGAATAGAACCGCAGTACTCGCATTGTTCTCCTGTATAACCAATTTGCTTTGCCATAGACGATTTGAGCTGAGCATTTTTACCATTGCCGTTTCCACCTGAAGATTTACCGGAAGATGTTACAACGGTTTCGTGCTCGAAATATTCGTCATCGTTTATTTCATTCCCATAATCGTTATTATAGAAACCGACTTCTTTTTTTGTTGAAGGCTTTTTTGTATCAAGTTTATTAACATGCTGGTCGGGTGGTACTTCATCCACAGCCTGAATATGCACAAAATCCATTCTTTTAAGATAATCATAGCCTATGGAACGGAATACATAATCGAGAATAGATGTAGCTGATTTAATCGCTTCGTGTCCCTGGACTGGCCCCGCTGGTTCAAACCTTGTGAATGTAAACGAATCTACAAGCTCTTCGAGAGGAATGCCATATTGAAGTGCCTTCGAAACCAGAACTGCAAATGTATTCAGCAATCCTTTGAATGAGGCACCTTCCTTATACATGTCAATAAAGATTTCGCCAAGGCTTCCGTCCTCGTATTCCCCGGTTCTGAGATATACTTTGTGTCCACCCACATAAGCCTCGCGAATATATCCCTTACGTTTCTTGGGTAATTTTTTGCGTTCTGGAGGGCGATAAACAATTTTTTCTACAATACGCTCCTGCACTTGCTTTGGACCAATTGTTTCATCAAATGAATCCTCATCTCCAATCATCACAATTTCATCGAGGTCACTGTAATTTGAGCTGTTCAATGGCTGCGAAAGCTTAGAACCATCCCTGTAAATTGCAATTGCCTTGAGCATCATTTTCCATGATTGAGTATAAACCTCGCCAATCTCATTTACTGTAGCTTCAGCCGGCATATTTACGGTTTTAGAGATTGCACCTGTAATAAACGGCTGAGACGCCGCCATCATCCTGACATGTGCCATATATGCAATGTATCTCGTACCTTTCCTTCCGCATTTACTTGCTGTATCAAACACCGGAAGATGTTCATTTTTCAGAAAGGGAGCACCTTCAATCATCATTGTCCCGCATATATGGTCATTAGCTAATTCAATTTCTTCTTTTGTAAATCCGAGTTCGGTCAATAAATCGAAATCAGGTTTATTAATCTTCTCGCTTTTCAATCCTAATTCTTTTAGAAAATCCTCGCCGAGAGCGTATTTATTAAAGGCGAACCTTATATCAAAAACATCGGCAAGCTGTTTTTCAATCTGCTCTAATTGTTGAATATTGAAACCTTTTTGTTTAAGTGATTTTCTATTGATTCCAGGACTGCCGTCAAGTGTACCATGGCCAATGCTGTATTTTTCGATTTCTTCAATTTGACTTTTTGTATAGCCAAGTTTTTTAAGTGCTTTCGGAACAGATTGATTCACTATTTTAAAGTAACCTCCACCTGCAAGCTTTTTATATTTCACGATTGCAAAGTCAGGTTCGATTCCGGTTGTATCACAATCCATTATCAATCCGATTGTGCCGGTAGGCGCAAGTACCGTTACCTGTGCATTACGATAACCGTATTTATTGCCGAGTTCATAAGCCCTGTCCCAAGATTCCCTTGCTGCTTTCAATAAATATGAAGGACAAATATTTTGATTTATGCCTTTTGGCTTAATGGTCAATTCCTCATACTCGTTAGTAGGTACGTTGTAAGCAGCACGCCTGTGATTACGAATCACTCTCAGCATTGCTTTACTATTCTCTTTATATTTTGGAAATGCTCCATGTTCCTTTGCCATTTCAGCCGAAGTTGCGTAAGATTCGCTTGTGATTAATGATGAAATAGCTGCTGCAATTGCCATAGCTTCCTGCGAATCATAAGGGATGCCGCTGACCATAATCATCGTTCCAAGATTTGCAAAGCCAAGGCCCAGAGTTCTGAAATCATAACTCTTTTGGGCAACCTCCTTCGATGGAAACTGTGCCATCAATACAGATATTTCGAGTGTAATTGTCCACAGCCTTACAGCATGTTTAAAATCATCTATTTTAAATGTATATGTTTCTTCATCAAAAAATTTCATAAGGTTCAGGCTTGCAAGGTTACATGCAGTATCATCAAGAAACATATATTCACTGCATGGATTGCTTGCATTAATCCTTCCTGATTCAGGGCATGTGTGCCACTCATTAATGGTTGTGTCAAACTGCAATCCCGGGTCGGCTGACTTCCATGCAGATAAATTAATCTTTTCCCATAAATCTCTCGCTTTGACAACTTTGCAAACTTTGTCTTTTGTTCGCCATTTCAATTCCCACATTTCGTCATTTTCAACGGCACGCATAAATTCATTGGTAACTCTGACAGAGTTATTTGAATTTTGTCCGCTTACCGTAATATAACCTTCGTGTTCATAATGCGTATCATATACATCAAAGTTCAGCGTTGTGTAACCCTGCTCGACAAGTGTGAGGACTCGCAAAATATAATTCAAAGGAACACCTCGATGGAGAGCCTTCTTAATAAGGTTGTTCAGCTTAGGATTATCCTTTTTGTCGGCTCCTTCTTCGATTGCAGTATTTAAAATCTCATGCAAAAACTTAGCATTAATCTTTGAACCTGCAACCATAGCCGCAACCTTTTCTTCTTCCTTTGCTTTCCATTCGATAAAAGTTTCGATGTCGGGATGGTCAATGTTAACAATAACCATCTTTGCTGCACGCCTTGTTGTCCCGCCGGATTTAATGGCACCGGCTGCCCTGTCGAAAATTTTCAGGAAGCTCATCAACCCGGATGATATACCGCCACCGGAAAGTAATTCACCCTCCCCCCTGAGTGCTGAAAAGTTCGTGCCTGTACCGCTGCCGAACTTAAATATCCTCGCCTCCCTCAATGCAAGGTCGAATATTCCGCCTTCATTCAGGAGGTCGTCATTCACAGATTGAATAAAGCAGGCATGTGGCTGAGGCCTGGTGTAGGCATCCTTTGATTGGACCAACTTCTTTTTCACAGGGTCAACATAATAATGTCCCTGCTTATGCCCTGTTATGTTATAAGCATACTGCAAGCCTGTGTTGAACCATTGAGGCGAGTTGGGTGCAGCCATTTGATTCAGAAGCATGAATGCAATTTCATCATAATAAGTTTTTGCATCTTCTTCCGAATTAAAATACCCAAAATTTTCTCCCCATGTTCGCCAGCATCCCGCAAGGCGGTGAACAACCTGCTTGGCGGAATTTTCTCCTCCGAGCTTTTGTTTACCGCTTTTATCTGTGATTGCCTTTCCGTCTTTTGTATATTGTGGAACTCCGGTTTTTCTAAAATATTTTTGCGCGAGGATATCGGTTGCAACTTGCGACCATTGCGAAGGAACTTCGACTTCGTCCATCTTAAATACAACGGAGCCGTCTGTATTCCTCAAAATCGAAGATTTGGTTGTATAGCTGAATTGGTCGTAGGGACTTGTTCCTAAACGAGTAAATCTTCTATCCAATCTCATCTGTACCTCAAATTTATTTTTATTTAGTTATTTCAATTTTGTATAATTATTTGTTCTCTCTTTGTAATTTTACATTACGTTAAAAAAGAGAATTTAATAAATTTTTTTTAAATAATTTTTTTCTTTACCCTATATGCTGGAAAGTAGCACAAATCACATTTGAAAAAATTAACAAAATATATTATTAACACAAAACAAAGTTTTCCACATCCGGCATATCTTTTTTTTTGACGTATCTGTCAATTTACTATTTTTACTGTTGGAGTAAGTTTGTTTTCGTTTTTTTATGAAAAAATATTTAATATTTAGGTTATTAAAGAAGTATGATTGAATTTATCCAGACAATAGATACATGGCTGTTCCACATTATTAACAGCGGAACTGCAAATTCGGTATTTGATAAGATTATGCCCTTCATCACAACCAATTCAAGCTGGACACTCGTTTATGTTTTTCTTTTTGGCTGGCTGTTTTGGAAAGGCGGAAAAAACGGGAGAGTTTGTGCAGTTGTTCTAATTGTTACAATTGTCCTTGTTGACCAAATCAATAGTTCGCTCCTCAAAGATTGGATTGGACGCTTAAGGCCCTGTCATACATTAAGCGATATTCGATTACTCGTCCCCTGCGGGGGCGGAAAATCTATGCCTTCTTCCCATGCCGCTAATTCATTTGCAGCAGCCATTGTTCTTGCTCATTATTACCGCCATTATTTATGGGTGTGGTTTGGAATTGCCATCGCAGTTTCATTTTCGAGGGTATATGTTGGTGTTCATTATCCTTTTGATGTAGTGGTTGGAGCAGGTTTTGGACTTTTAGTAGGATTTATTATTATCAGGTTAGAATTATTAATCGAAAATCAAATTTCCAAAAGAAAAAAATAGTTTTGTTAATATTACTAAATCATGAGTAACTCCTGACTGAATTATAGAACACCTCATATCATCACTACAAAACCAAACCTTATGTTTTGTTTGTATTGAAGTTCTCTCTTTTGTTTTTCATCTTATGTAAATCACCCTTTTCGTCAAAGCTTTGTCTCTTGCAATGAAGCGAAGCAGATACATTCCGCTTGGCTCAAAAGACATATTAAATGAATACTGCGACCAACCCTCGACATTTTGCAAACTAGAAATGATCCTTCCTTCCAGACTGCAAAGAAAAACTGACTGTACATCAATCTCAGCTTTCTTTGTAATCAGAAGTGTACTTCCCATTTGTTGTGTGTAGAAATAGCTGTCTGCTTCTTCGTAGGTAGATGGTTCACTGCCGTTGTCTGTGTAGTCTTCGAGAACGGCTTTGGAAATAATATTATTGTAGAAGAGTTTATGAGTATACCTTGATCTATTTGGGTCATAAATTAAAATTTCAAAATTATTTGATTCGATATTTCCATTGGTTAAATGAGCAGTCTCATATTCTTCAATCATATTTAAAGAATTATCACTGAGATTATTAAAAATAATAACCTTTTCACATAAAATTAGAAGTGTTTTATCATAGTAATTTGAATTACTACCAATTAAAAAAACTACTTCTTTTACTTTTTGACATGTATCATTATTGAAGTAAAATTTTATAGCTATATTATTTTTACCAAAAAGAGAAGAATAAAATAATAAACCAACAACAATTGTCTTAATTATGAATCTCATCAAAGTCCTTTTTTGATAATTTACAATCTAAACTATATCTAAATTCAAAATACTATTATAATATAATGGCTGAATTTAAATCAAGTCAGCCATTATTAATAAAATTACAAATAGATTATGGATTATAATAACCAACATAATAGAAGGTTACAGTTGTGCTGCTACCTTCTTTTACTTGATATCCTATTGTATTATTCGTTGATATTTGATAAATCCTTAATACATATTCTGGACCATCAATATCTCCTGATAAGACTTCGGCACCAGCACCTGAAGGTAATGAACCAGACCCAACTGTTCTCATTTGACCATCACTGTAAGAACCATCACAATTTGTAGTTCTTACCTTATCATATTGATTATCACCATCTGAATCCATCCAAATAATCTGTCGCCCATGCTCACAAGAATCACTAGCATCCTGAACTGTTATAGGATAATCTGCTATTTTTGCATATGAATTTGAAACGTTTCCAAATATTAAAAACGGTAATAATATAAATAAAAATAAAAATAATTTTTTCATTTTTTTCTCCTCAATAATTTGCAGTAAATTTAATTATCAATAAAAAGCTTATAGTAGTGCCAATAAAAAGCACTTTTTAATCCAATAAAATAAAATCCAAAATTTAAATTTGATATATCAATCATCAAATGATCAGATGTAAATTCAATCATTGGAAAATATTCTATTTTTCTTCCATTAATATCAAACAATATTAACTCAATATCATCATTGAAAACATTCATACTATCAATTTCAAATGTAATATAACCATTTATAGATGTAATTATATTTTGTATTTCATTGTAATACGGATAAATTACATTATTAAATGAATAATCCAATACAACTTTATTATATTGTTTGTCATAATAAAAATATGCTACTGTAATTTTATTGTAAGGATCATAGATTCTAATATTAAATGTATTACTATCAATATCTCCATTAACAATATTAGCTGTTAAACCTGATAATAATTCACCAATTCCGATAACCATTAAGTCATATAATTTGTATGAAAAATCACAATTTGTAATTCTTGTTCTATCAAATGACTCATCATTATCGCTATCTTGAAAAATAATAGTCCTTCCATATTGGCATGTATCACTAATATTCTCAAGATTAACAACGATGTCATGCTTCTTTGCTATCATAATACTAAAGGATACAAATATTAATACAAAAAATAATAGAATTTTCATATGATACCTCATTAATATTATTAGATAATTATTTGAATTAATTAATATTTGCATTAATAAACAAAATTATTGATTAATTTTGCTCCTACATCCGCTTAATTGGTAGCTCGAAACTAAGAATTATGCGGATAACAGCCGTGAAGCTGTGAGCCGGCGGGAGAGCCAACTTGTTTGCCTGACGGCTCTATTTTTTTATTTGCTGAAGTTCAACAATGTTTTTTGCATTGTGCCGAAATTATTTTTTGCATAATCCTCCTTTTTATTGTGAATAAAAAATTCTATTCCACTTATGAATTTATTACACAACTTCTGAATTAAACAAAACGGCAATTTTTTGGGTGATTTTTTGAATTGATTTTAGTTTAATTTGCTGTTATAATATTTATCTTTCACAGCCACATCGCTACCATAACGCGAAATAATAATACTAACATCAAATTCAACAACCTCAAATAAAATTGGAGTTTCGCTACAACACTTGCATTTTACAAAATAAAATTCAATAAAAAAAATTATTTTTTTAGAGAGAGAGAGTAACTCCTTTATTATCAATGATTTGTAATGACAAAAATATTTTATTATTTCCCTGTCAGGAGTTGCTCCTGACGTAAAATTAATATTTACCTCAATTTTGGTAATTTTGTAATTCTTAAATTGAATTATTAATTAATCAGAAAATAATATGTCAAGATATAAGAGTTATCTTACGATTGAAGATTTGCATAAAGTCGTTGGAGAGGAAATTACACTCCGCGGCTGGGTGTTTAACACTACAGGGAAAGGAAAGCTTCAGTTTATTCTTCTTCGTGACGGAACTGGAGTGGTTCAGTGTGTCGTATTCAAAGGCAATGTAAATGAAGAGACTTTCGAAGCAGGTAAAAGCCTGACCCAGGAATCATCTGTCATCATCACAGGAAAAGTTAAAGCCGAAGAAAGGGCTCCCGGTGGTTTTGAAATTGATGTTACAGGATTGCAAGCCGTCCAGATTGCTAAAGATTATCCGATTACTCCGAAAGAGCATGGCGATGCTTTCCTAATCGAACACCGTCATCTTTGGCTCCGCTCTTCGCGACAGAATGCAATTATGAGAGTACGTGCCGCAGTTATCAAAGCAATCCGCGATTTCTTTGATGGCAATGGCTTCAAACTGATGGATTCACCTTTGCTGACTCCTAATGCATGTGAGGGAACATCCACCTTATTCGAAACCGAATATTTCGACTTGGGTAAAGCATATTTGTCTCAGTCGGGACAATTATATGCCGAAGCTTCTGCATTGGCTCTCGGGAAGGTTTATACATTCGGTCCAACTTTCAGGGCTGAACGTTCCAAAACCAGAAAACACCTTACTGAATTTTGGATGGTCGAACCAGAAATGGCATACTTCGACCTTGACGACGACATGGATTTAGCAGAAGACCTCGTCGAATATATAGTCCAATTCTGCCTTAAAACCTGCACAAAAGAACTTGCTATATTGGAACGGGACACAACTTTTCTCGAGAAAATCAAGCGTCCATTTTACCGTATCAGTTATAGCGAAGCAGTTGACTACCTACATAAAAACAATATTCCTTTAAAAAAGAAAGTTGACGGCCAGGAAGTTGATATTCTGCCATTCCCCTGGGGCGAAGACTTCGGCACAGTGCAGGAAGAAGCCATAATGGAACAATTCGACAAGCCTTGTATTATTCACCGATACCCGACGGAAGCTAAAGCATTTTATATGAAACGCGACCCGGAAAATTCAAAGGTTGTACTTGCTATGGATATGATAGGCCCCGAAAAAGCAGGTGAGTTGATTGGCGGAAGCCAGCGAGAAGATGATTATGATGCATTAATGAAAAGAATCAAAGAGAATGATTTACCTGTCGAAGCATTTCAGTGGTATCTGGATTTGAGAAAATATGGCTCCGTTCCTCACAGCGGATTTGGGCTTGGTGTGGAACGCACTGTAAAATGGATTACGGGTGCCTCTCACATACGAGAGGTCATTCCTTTCCCAAGGATGATTTACAGGATAGTGCCTTAATTATTTTAAAAAGGTAGATAGGTTATAGACTGTTAGACTGTAGGATTATAGACTGTTAGATTGTAGGATTATAGACTGTTAGACTGTAGGAAACAAGGTTATAGACTAATAGACTGTAGATTGCGAAAATGCTAAAAGCTAAAAAGCCTATCAGCCTATAGACTAATTAACCTGATAAATAACATTTATCCTTACAATGCCTTCTTAATCTTGCCTGCTGTACTTACATTGTAATAATTACACGCACCCTTCTTTTGGTCGGGTTGAATTTTCAAAGTATCAATTGCTTTCTTTACTTTTCCTGGCGGTACTCCCCATTTTTCGGCGAGTTTTCCCGCTGTAAACAATTCTTCTTTTGCCATATTTATTCCTTATTTCGAAAAAAACGATTTAATAAATTAAAAAAATTGTCTGAAAATAGCTAATTTTAGGAATTATTTATTGATGAATTTATCTTATAACATTAAGGTATTAATCATGAAAATATTATTATTAATATTGATTATCACATTTAATATTGCATTTCAACTTAATGCAAAAGATGATGTCATACTTTCAAACGAAATATCTACACCCGTTAGCTATGTACCTCAGCCTTTTGATGTCATTCATTATGATGTAACTGCTGACTTCACAAAAGCCCCATCAAGAGATATGACAGGTGTATGCAGAATTACTGTCAGATGGCTCGAAAAATCCGATACTAACAAATTTTACTTTCATCTCAGAAGTCTAAATATTGATTCTGCTTTTTATGAAGGAATAAAAGTTGTCCCCTTAGAAGTTGGAACATTATCGTCAGCAATTTATCATTATGAAATTGACTATCACCCGCAAATATTAAAAGACACCGTCGTAATTACAATCTATTACAGCGGTACAATGTCATCCGAATCAACTGACCCAGATTCAAGTTGGGGAGGTGTTCATTCAAGAAACAACATTCTGTTTGCTATGGGTGTTGGTTTCTATAATAATTATGTTTCCGCAACTCAACACTGGATGCCATGCTATGACCTTCCATCCGACAAAGCAACATTCCATGGAAAGTTTATCGTTCAGACTGGTAAAACAGTGGCATCCATTGGGACATTAACACGTCATTATCAGGACAGTACAACCGAAGAATTTGAATGGACACATAATTTCCCATGCTCAACTTATCTTTATACATTCGCAGTAGCTGATTATATACCGGTGATAATATCTGAGGATATTCCTCCTGTTGTAGTATATTCTGGGCCTACAGATACTAATAAGGTTAAATTTGTTTTCCGCTTGTTACCAAGAACTATAAAGGCTTTTGAAAACAGATTCGGCAAATATCCTTTTGAGAAAGCCGGATATGTCATGACACCAATTGGCTCGATGGAACATGAGACAATGGTAAGTTATGCTGTTAATGTTCTTAATTATTATTATAACATAAAGGATACTTTAAACATGGTAGGAGCACACGAACTTGCTCACCAGTGGTTTGGCGATTACGTTACATGCCGGGATTTCCGCGATGCTTGGCTAAACGAAGGCTTTGCTGTATTTTGTGAATCATTATGGCTGGAAGATATAAAGGGCTGGGATAGTTATCTCGCTCATCATCAAAGTCAAATTGAAGATTATCTGGGAATATATGCAGCCCGGGAAGGAATTTTCCCATTATATGATTATCCCAGGACTGACCCTTCATCGAATTATCCTGTTACTATATATTATAAAGGTGCTGCAGTTCTCGGTATGTTGCGATACGAGCTTGGAGACAGCCTTTTCTTTGGTGCAATAAACGAATATCTCAAAAGGCTCGCACATGGTAATTCAACAACCGATACATTACAGAAAATTTGTGAAGAATACAGTGGCAAAGACCTCGACTGGTTCTTTCAGCAGTGGATATATAATAAAGGTTGGCCTATATTAGAAATTCATTCTGAGGGTTCTGAAAGCAGTAATAATTTGCATTTTCTAATCAGACAAATTGAACCGTTTGTACAAAGACCTTATGTTAATTTACCACTTGAAATGAAAATTAAATATTCAAATGATTCGGTTGAATATAAAATGATTAATATTAGTAATTGGGATACAAATTTTGTTATTGAGCCTGTTCTTGGCATTAGAAATATTACATATAATAATGGTCCTTCCCTGAGAACATTAGTAGAACTCCATGATTATGGGACAGGGGTTGATGAAACAAATAATTTATCTTCAGATATTATTGCTTATCCTAATCCTGCAAATAATTATGTAAGACTTTTATTCAAAAAAATTTATGCTAATGCAAATTTGAAAATATTTAATACACTTGGCGAAGAAGTCATGGTACTTGATTTCGAGACTGAAAAAAATAATGAAATGAAACTAATAGATGTATCTAATTTACCAAACGGTGTTTATTTCATTGTAATTCATTCCGGCAAAAACACAGACACAGTTAGAATTTCCGTTCAGCATTAATTTATACAGATTAAACTATTAATGAATAATCGAACAGATGACATAAAGCAAAATTTTGAGCAAATAAAAATTCGTGTGAAAGATGCTGCAATGAAGTGCGGCAGAAATCCGAATGAAATAACAATAGTTGCCGTTACAAAGACTCATCCTACTGATATAGTTAAATCAGGAATTGATGCAGGAATAACGGTTTTCGGAGAAAATTATGCGCAGGAACTAAAAGAAAAATATGATTTGCTTGGCAATGATGCTGAAAACATTGAATGGCACTTTATCGGCCATCTCCAGACAAATAAAGTGAAATTTATAGCACCTTTTGTAAGCTTGATTCATTCAGTAGATTCTCTTCATCTTGCCGAAGAAATTTCACGTCAGGCTATAAAGAATAACAGAACAATCGAAATTCTCCTTCAGGTAAATACCTCAGGAGAGGAAAGTAAATCAGGTTGTGAACCTGAAGATATATTTACACTCGCAAAAGATGTTATTCAAATTCCGAATTTGAATGTTACCGGTTTAATGACTATTGGCTCTTTTACTGATGATGTAGTTCAAATAAGAAAAGAATTCAGAATGTTACGCTCAATCAGGGATGAGTTAAACAATATTTATGGTTTGAACCAATTCAAACATCTTTCAATGGGTATGACAGGTGATTTTGAAATTGCAATCGAGGAAGGCTCTACGTTTATACGTGTTGGTACAGCAATTTTCGGTCAAAGGTATTAGTATTAAATTTTAAATTTTGAATTTAAAATAAATATCAAATATTCAATTTCAAAATAATACTTAATTTTATTAGATTTTTTAATTGACACTTTAAAAAAGGAAAATAATTTATAAATTTAAAATTATATATTTTAAAATTTATTGAAAATTTTAAATTGAAAATTGAAAATTATTTTTCAGTAAATATCAATTATGGGTAATATCATTCAATTATTAATACTAAAGGGCATATGGATAACAGCAATCTTAAACAATTAATTGATGAGAGTGTAAATTTTCTCAGGAGCAAAACAAGAACAGAACCTGGAATAGGAATCATACTCGGCACAGGACTTGGAGGGTTGGCAAAAGAAATTGAAACTGAAATTGTAATACCTTATGAAGAAATACCGAATTTCCCATTAACAACCGTTGAATTTCACAGCGGCAAGCTTATTTTCGGCGAACTATCGGGCAGGCAGGTTGTAGCTATGCAGGGAAGATTTCACTTTTACGAAGGCTACAATATGACTCAAATTACTTTCCCTGTTCGTGTGATGAAATTCCTCGGAATTAAATCGCTTATTATTTCCAATGCCTGCGGTACTGTTAATCCGAATATGCGAAAAGGAGAAATAATGCTTATTGAAGACCATATAAATTTGCTTGGAACAAATCCCTTAATCGGAACAAATGATACATCAATTGGGTTGAGGTTCCCCGATATGAGTGAGCCTTATTCAAAAAGATTGATTTCTTTAGTTGAAAGTATAGCAAAAGAAAATAATATTATTATTCATAAAGGAATTTATGCCGCAATGACAGGTCCCATGCTCGAAACGAGGGCAGAATACAGAATGCTTCAGGTTATCGGTGCTGATGTGGCCGGTATGAGTACGGTACCCGAAACCATAGCCGCAAGGCATATGGGAGTCGAAGTACTCGGATTGTCAATAATTTCAGATGAATGTTACCCTGAGACTTTAACACCTATAAATATTCAGGATATTATTGATACTGCGGCAAAAACAGAACAAACATTGACATTTTTATTAAAAAAAGCTGTTGCCCAACTATAAATAAAAAATTAAATTTGCTCAAAAACGTTAAATAAATATCAAAACTTATTATGTGGTAACCATGAAAAAATTATATCTGATTATACTTATTACTTCATTCATTCTGTTATCATGCAGAGAAGAAGAAAGACTTATTGACAATACAAAGCTTACATGGAATTTCCTTGCTGCGACCGATTCCGACACACCGGCGTTGATGTTTATTGAACTTCCGGATGGAATAATCATAAATAATGACATTTTTCTCACAGCCAATGGCGAACAGCTTTCCGGCAGGGTTACGAAAATGGTGAGATTTAGAGGCCTTATTTACATGTTTATACCATCAAAGTATAAAATCGAAGTGATTAGCGACTCTAATTTTAAGCGTGTCGCAACAATTGATTTCTCATCAACCGGCAAAGAACCGACTGATATCTGTTTCCCAAACGCAACTGATGCTTATGTTGCTCATGGAAATGACACAACAGTTTCAATTGTTGACATTCACGATTCGTTATTCAGAGTAGCGAGAAGCATTAAAGTTGGTGTTCATCCCGTTGCAATTGCCTGTTCAGGCAACCAGATTTTTGTAGCTAATCAAAAATCTAATACTGTTTCGCTTATTGATTCAAGAACTCATCAGGAAGAAGCTGTCATTCAGGTACATACAGCACCAAGCTTTATTGACGTTAATAATGATGGTACTAAAGTTGTAGTATTATCACTCGGTGCCGGCAAGATTGATTCAAGTACAAAATCACCGGCAAAGGCTACAATTATAACTGTATCTAATCATACAATTTTCAAAACCGAAGAAATCGCCTTTGAAGCTTATCCTGCAATTGACCAAATTCCGGGTGGAATTGTTATCTCAGATTTAGACAGAGCATATATGTTATGCCAGGAGAATGTTTTAAGCATGGATGCCAGCTTTGGCGGTAAACCTTATCTAACAATTACTGGTAAATTTACGAATCCCTATTTCGATTTTATGAGAATTCAATTAATTCTCTTAAAGCACAATAATCCCGGTTTCGAGCTTTATGTAATTGACCCAAACGATGAAACAGTAAAAAATGTTTATGTATTTACGACTGATGTAAATTGTATTCTTCCTCTTTAGTGATTTAAATTGATGATTCAGGTTACTCCGGTCTTGATAAATCTTGAATCTTTGTTGGAGTTAAGCGTCAGGCTCAATACTTCGCAGGATTCCATGTTTATACTAAATAGCGTTCTTCTCAGCCTGATGGGCAAACTTAAACTTTCAAGAGCATCGGTTCTGATACCTAATGAAGAAAAAACCAAATTCAATTTCCTCATATCAAAAGGAAGATATGAATTAGATGAAATAGATTATTTCGAAATTGATAATTTCATGGAATTTGATTCTTCTAATTTTCCCCAAAATATTTTACTCGATTCAGGGTTCAAATTTTGCATACCCATTAAACATCAAAATAAAACTTTGGCAGTACTATGTTTTGGAAGCAAGTATTTTGATGAAACATTAACAGAGGAAGAAATATATTATACACAACTTGTCGCCATCATCGCCGCTAATGCAATGCAGGTTGTCAATGACAGGTTATCACTTATTAAAGCTAAAACCAATCTCGAACACAGAAACCAGCTTCTTCAGACTTTTTTTGAAATGAGCCGGGATTTCAGCACCTTGCTTACTCGTAAGCAAATTCTCAGGATGCTCTCCTATCATCTGATGGGACAACTCATGGTCAACCGCTTCGCTGTTTACCTTTGTGATGAAAATAGTTGTCCGGAACCAATAATCAACAGATTTGAAGCCAATCCCGAAATATGTAACGTTAAATCATTCGGTGATATTAAAAAAACTGTAATACTGAATAAACCCGAACTCGAAAGCAGTCAATTTTTCAGTAACATTATCTTTAATGTAATTTCTCCCATGATTATTCAGGGAAATGTCAGAGGTTTGCTCGTAATCGGGAAAAAAATGAATGGCGAAAGCTATAACGAAGATAATATTCAGTTTATCGAGGCTCTTGCAAACACAGCTATAGCAGCTATAGAAAACGAAAGGCTCTTCGAACAGGAAATCGAAAAAAAACGTCTCGAAAGCGAACTCGAACTTGCCCTCGAAATTCAAAAGAATCTTCTGCCTAAACAAGTACCTTCAATTCATAACTGTGATTTAGCAGGTATTAGCATCCCTTCACGATTTGTCGGAGGGGATTATTTCGATTACATAACTCTTGATGAAAACCATCTTTTAATTGTAATTGCAGATGTCTCGGGCAAAGGGATGCCTGCTGCACTCCTGATGTCAAATGTTCAGGCTTCACTAAGGTCTCTTGCCCCACTGAAACTGTCTCTTACAGAGTTAATCCTCAGAATTAATCTCGTTGTTTATCAAAACACAACGGCTGATAAATTTGTAACCTTCTTCTGCGGTATTTTCGATTGCGAAAAAAAATCTTTTAATTACATAAATGCCGGCCACAATCCTCCCCTTCTTTTAAGAAAATCAGGGGAATTTACCGAACTGCGTGAAGGCGGATTAATACTTGGTTTCACTGATGAGCCGTTTAATTACTCTGAAGAAACTGTTTCTCTGGATAAAGATGATATTCTTCTTTTCTACACAGACGGAGTTACTGAAGCACAAAATGATGACGAACAGGAATTCGGAGAAGAAAAATTAAAAGATATTATATTAAAACATAACACTGAATCTGCTGACAAAATTATGAATCATATAATCAACGAAGTTCAATACCATTCAATAAACAAAGAGCAGTTCGATGACATTACTTTGATTGTAGCTAAGGTGAAAGGATAAATCCATATAATTGATTAGCCACCTTTTTCAAAGAGCCTGCCTTGAGCTTGTCGAAGGGGGGATTCAGGGGGGGGTTATTCTTGAACTATACCTGCCATGATAGCTAAAATAGGTTTGAGTTCTTTATTAACTAGGTCAGCTTCCAGTGCAAAATTCTCCAGGGCAGTTGCACCTAATAAATAAAGTGAATCAACTGAACCTGCTACGACAGGACAAGTTATTCTGTCAGGGAATCCATCAATTTCGAATTTGCATGAACCGAAAAGTTTTTTATCGGTTCTGCCATCTGCAAAAATCAGATTCTTTGTGCCTTCGGGTTCAAAATCTATTTTCTCAAGCATATTTTGAGGAATGAAAGAATATAATGCACCAGTATCAATCCAAAAATCTTCCTCGAAAAATTTCGTGTTGTCAATTGGATTGAAAACTTTAACTCTTTTCTTGAACATTCCCATAAAATAATCACCTCATATTATAAGTAATTTTAACATATAAGCAATTTACGTATTAACTAATTTAATATTACAAATTTTCAAAACGAATCCTTACTTTTAGTAAATTTTTTTGAACTTTATTTATTTATTATAAACTTACTTATTTCATTATTAAATTGAATAAAATATATCCCGTTTGTGAGATGAGAAATATCAATTTGAACCATCTGAGAATAATTATTATTGATTGAAGTCATTGATTCTATTATTAATTTTCCAAAAATATTAAAGATTTTAATTTTTTCATTTTGAGGAAAATAATTTTTAATGAAATATATTATTAGAAAAGAGGATTCAGTATTAATATAGGATTTAAAAGAATAATTATTTTCAAGTTTTTTATCTGTTACACCCGTTAATATATCAATATATGGGTTACTGAAATATATCTTTGGTATTAATTTGAGAACTGAATCAAGAATTGGAACTCTAATAAATTTATTGTTATCAAAATATAAATCAAAAACTTGATCACTCCAATTATCATAATTGTTTTCAGAACCTCTTGTTGGGTTTATTTTAGTAAAAGTAAATGAACCTATGTCTTGCTCAATTAATTTAAAATAATTTCTCACTTCCGGGTATTGAATTGAATCAATATCGTACCATTTCTTTATTATTTTAGTACCGCTTGGTGCTGTTGAAGCATCAATAGCTTTAAAGAAAAAAGTGATTTCCCAATTACCTCTTGAATATACTCTAAATCCACATTCTTCTAAATATATTTGTTGCCACCAATAATATAACTTTTCACTGCAATCATTATCATAATCATTCTCAAGATACCAATTACAAGTATCTAATTTCCACAAGGTGTCTTTATTAAAAGGCCAAGTTGTGTCTTGACCTGGGATATTACTATGTGATCTTGGTTGGTAGGTTGGTATACACAAACAACTATCCAGAGTCTGTGCATTTGTATGTTGCGAAAAACCAACGAAAAAAAAAGCAATTAAAAACATGGCAACTATGCTGTGTTTTAATGTCTTCATTTTTCTTTCCTCCTAATTATGAGGTATATGTTATATTATTTTCTCTAATTGTCAATGTTGGGATAGAACAATGTTCTGTCCTTATTAAAGTGGTTCTTTGTTCTTTTTTCCTATGCCAAGTATTACTATGTTCTTCTGATATTAATTAATTCCTTGATTAACTTACGACAATATTAAATAATATGCAAAGTAATTGTTGTATAAAAAAAACCGACAATACTCAAATCGCCGGTTCTTAATATTAAAAATTCTTTTTTTTTACTTCGCCAGCGCCACACTCCTGCGTTCCCTAATCACTATTACCTTCACCTGTCCGGGATACTCCATCTCGCCTTCAATCCTTCGTGAAATTTCGGCCGCCATATTATCGGCACTCGTGTCGTCCACCTTTTCCGGCTCGACTATCACCCTGATTTCCCTGCCCGCCTGGATTGCAAATGTTTTTGCCACGCCTTCAAAGCTTTGGGCAAGTGCTTCAAGTTTTTCAAGTCTCTTCACATAATTCTCGAGAGATTCCCTTCTTGCCCCGGGCCTTGCACCGCTTATGCTGTCGGCAGCCTGTACAAGTACGGCTATCGGTGTTTCCATTTCAATGTCTTCGTGGTGTGCACCGATTGCATTGCAAATAGTCTGGTTTTCACGGTATTTCTTCGCTATTTCCATTCCGAGCAAAGCGTGGGGGCCTTCTGTATTTTGGTCAATACACTTGCCAATGTCATGAAGTAAACCCGCCCTTTTGGCCATAGTAGCATCAATACCAAGTTCAGATGCCATCAAACCACAGAGATGAGCAACTTCTATTGAATGACTAAGAAGATTCTGTCCGTAACTCGACCTGTACTTCATCCTGCCAACGAGCCTGAGCAATTCCCTGTGAATGTTATGCAAACCCATCTCGATAGCGGCATTTTCGCCTATATGAACAATTTCATCCTCAATTTCATGCTTAGTTTTTTCTACGACTTCTTCTATCCTGGCAGGGTGAATCCTTCCGTCAGTCATTAACTTTTCGAGAGACCTCTTGGCTACTTCGCGTCTGAACGGGTCGAATCCCGAAATGACAACAGCTTCGGGAGTATCGTCAATAATCAGGTCAATGCCTGTCGCAGATTCAAACGCCCTGATGTTCCTTCCTTCACGGCCGATAATCCTTCCCTTCATGTCATCGCTGTCGAGATTGACAACAGATACAGTGCTTTCAACGCTATGGTCGGAAGCACTCCTCTGAATTGCCTGGATAATAATGGTCTGTGCTTCCCTTTGAGCTGCCGCTTGTGCGTCATCCCTGATTTGTTTGACCAACTGGGCGGCATCTGCCTTAGCTTCATTTATATAATTATCGAGCAAATGCTTCCTTGCTTCTTCACGGGACAAGCCGCTGATTACCTCAAGCTGTTGAATCTCTTTTTGAATCAGTTCCTTTAATTGCACTTCTTTTGATTTGTTTTCAATTTCCTTTTTCTTAATATCCTCTTCAAAATTATGGAGGTTCTTCTCTTTTTTATTAATAGCGTCAATCTTGCTGTCTATCGAATCCTCGCGTGCTTTCATCTGCTTTTCGACAAGCTGGATTTTCGCCCTTTTCGACTGTGTGTCGTTTTCAAATTCCTGTCTTCGCTTGTGCCACTCCTCCTTAACTTCAAGGAGTTTTTCTTTTTTAATATTGCTTGCTTCTTTTTCGGCTTCTTTCACAATTTTTTCGACGGTTTGTTCTGCCGATGCTATTTTTGCTGTTACTATTTTGTTCGAAATTATATATGAAATAATAAAACCTAAGAGCAAGCCAACAAAGCTTAAAACAATAATCATTATCTCATTCATTTTTTTAACACCTCAAAATCTATATAAAAAACATAACCCTATAAATTTTTTTCTGCCTTATGGCAGTTAACCTTAATTAAAACCCTTTTTCATTATAAACAAATATTGAAAAAATATTTCACATTCATTTATTTTCCCCCTTTTTCAAAGGGAGATTCAGGGAGTTTCTTATCTTCCCCCAACCAAAAAAAAACCGCATTCCACTAACGATTAAACGTTATAGAGAGGTAAAGAACCCAACTATACACGGTGGGTAACCACCTGAATATTTCTTGCTTCCACTGAACCAAAACAGTTTCCGCACGAATGCGGATGAGGCCTGCAATAGATAGACAGAGCTGATTTCCCTTTTTGTTTTACTAACGGTTCTTTCCGCTCATTAATTAATTTAACGATAGTACAATGCGGCTAATAATCACACCCATAACCATGGGTTAAAATTCCTGTCAAAGAACAACAGTATAGCTTTTTTACGTTACGATATATAGAATGTTTCTGTGTTGCTTCTGAAAAATTAAACATCTATATCTTATCTTAAATTATTTAATTAATAAAAAAACTATGAAAAATCCACCAACAACCTGAGTATCCTCTAATCAACCTTCTCTATTCCCAAGATTCTCCAATATCAAATCCGATATTTTCTCTACTTCCTTTACAACGTACCCCTTGTCAATATCATACTGTTGTTGGAGCTTTAATTGCTTTTCTGCAATATTCAAAGCCGCAAGTACCGATAACCTAACCTCTGTTTCCCCTAAGTGCTTTCTTCCTAACTGCTCCAATTGGCTGTTCACCTCTTCGGCAGCCAATTGAATCAACTTCTCGTTATCACCCTTCAACGGGTAGGCATTTCCGCCGACAAATACCCGTAATTTTTGTGCCATCTGGCTAAAGCAATTTTTTTAACGTTTACAAATATAATTTATTATCAGCTAAAAAATGATTTTTTTTAAACCAAAAAACAATATCGCTCTTTTAGCTTCTCAAACATACATTTTTATTAAATGCAATGCAACAAATTTTTTTCAATATTATGGTTTTTGGTGATTGTAATAAATCATCTTACATTTCGTTTAAAAACAAAAAAAGGAGAAACATTATGAACACTTTTGCAGATGTGCTTGAAACAATTGACAACTTCCCGATAGAAGAACAGGAAGAATTGAGCATTATACTTCAAAAAAGACTTACAGAATACAAACGTGAACAGTTAATTAAAACTGTTCGGGAAGCCCAGGAAGAGTATAAACGAGGAGAATCAAAACCTGCAAGTGTTGATGAGATTATGAAGGAAATACTTAGTTGAAAAGAACCCTCCTAAAAACAAAAGCTTTTATAAAAAGTGCAAAAAATTTCATTTCCTCCAATCCTGATAAAGCCGCAACTATTAATATCATTCTTAATACTTTGAGTGAAAATATGTATGAACCCAAATTAAAAACGCATAAACTTAAAGGTATAATGACTGGCTTATACGCTTGCAGTGCTGGTTATGATATTAGAATAGTATTTGAAGTTATCAAAGATTCAAAATCAGGAAATGAAACAATACTTCTCGAAGCTATAGGTACTCACGAAGAAGTGTATTGATGGGGATAATAAAACTTTTATATACTCATAAATACATAAATATCATTTTCAGTTATGCAATTTCAATTCTTACCAATCATCTTCTCAACTCTTTGTATGCAGGTTTCTAACTTGGTATTGAGCAATAACTTTTCTTCGTTGCGTTGCCGCATTTCTTCATTAACTTCAGAGATTTTCTTTTCAAGCACCATGTTCTTTGCCTTTAGGGCGCCAATCTCATTGCAGGTTTCGAGGTATTTTTCTTTAAATGCTGAAAGTTCAGTGTTAGTCTCTTCCGTATCCTCAGACTGATGCTTATATTCTTCAAGATGTTCAGAAAGCTTCCCGATTTCATGCTCTTTATCAGAAATAATTTTATTCTTTTCATCCAGCTTTTTACGGAGTTCATTAATCTGGTTGTTTTTAATAATCATCTCGTTGTTTGCAGTCTTCACCTGCTCCTCGAGGCTTTCAGCCTGCTTAAGGTAAAATTCTTTATCGCCGATTAAAACTTTCATCCTTTTATTTTCTTCGAGCAAATCGGCATATTTATTACTCAACTCCTCGATTGCATTTTCCTTCTCCATACTTTGTGAACTGATGCTATTCAACTGCTCTTTCAGGCCATCAATTAATTTGTTCTTTGCCTCATACATCAGCTTATTCTTTTGCTCATCCTTCAATTCCGAAAGAATTTTATCATTGAATGTCCTCATCGAGATTAATTCGGCATCGAGGCTCTCACTCTTCTTTACAGCTTCATTAAACGATTTTTGTAATTCTTCATTCCGATGGTTCAGGTTATGGAGCATTAGTTCGTTTTCTTCCACTACCTTTTTGAATGATTCAATCGCTTCTTTGTATTGATTGACTTCCTCGATAGATATACCCGTAGCTTGTGCTCCCGCAGGAGTGGTTAATTCATTCTCCAGCTCGATGATTCTGCTTTCGAGCATCGAAATGTTATCTTTCAGCTTGTGTATTTCTTCTTCTTTACTGTTCAGTTCGTGGTTTTTGCGGGATAGTTCCTGATGAACATAAGTAATGTTCTGCTCATTGATTTCAAGTTCTTTGACCCTCGCTTCAAGCTTTTCCTTGTCTTTAAGTTGGTCATAGACTTTCTCGAGTTCGTCAACTTTATTCTTCAGCCAGGCATTTTCCGACTCTGTTGATCGGAGTGCATTAATCAGAAGCCCTACGCTTTCGCGCATCTTATCGAGGGCAGACTTCAGCTCTGTATCGGGTTGGCTGAAGAGATTAAAATCATTTTCAGTTATTTGGTTCTCTGCCATAATGAAAACCGTTCAATTAGTATATAATAAAGAATTATTATCTTATTGATTAGCCACTATCTTTAGATAGTGGTCTTGTCTTACCACCAAATTTGACTTTAGTCACTTATTTGTATAGGGATAAATCCCTTGTACTAGTGATTAACTTCCACTACTTAAAAGTAGTAGCTATTCATTTTATGACACTTAAAACTTCCTCAATTCCGCACCAAATTCCTTCTCGACTACCTTCACAATCTGAGCAACAGACGCATCAACTTCTTCATCAACCAAAGTTCTTTCAGGTGATGAAAAGCTTAATGAGAATGCAATGCTTTTCTTTCCGTCAGCTATATTTTTCCCTGCATACATATCAAAGATTCCGGCATCATTAAATAATTCGCCGCCATTCTTTTTTATTACATCAAAAATCTGAACCGATTCAATATTCTGTGCAACAACAAATCCTATATCACGAACCACAACAGGAAACTGAGAAACCGGTTTATACTTTGCTTTAAATTCAGGCAAATTATATATGCTCTCAAGTTCAATTTCCATTAAAAATACTGATTCTTCAATATCAAATTCTTTTAACAACTTCCCTGAAATTTCTCCCAGCCTCCCGATTTCTTTATCTTCCAATTTTACAATAAGTGAATTTGCAGTATAAATTTTATAACCATCAGAATTTTTTCCCAATGAAAGATTATTCAAATGGAAAAATTCTTTCATGTTATCAAACACACCTTTGATATCATATAAATCAACATCCTTACTTTGCACAGACCATTGCCTCGGATGTTTCTTTCCAGTAATTGCAACAATCAGGGTTTCCTTTTCCTTCAATCCTTCAATAAATGTATTTTGTTTTTTATCAACTTTATGGAAAGACTTCCCAATTTCAAAAAGTCTCAAATCTCTTTTCCCAACCCTTATGTTTCTCTCGATAGTTTTTAGAATCGAAGGAATTAATGATGTTCTCATCAAAGATAATTCCTCACCCAGTGGATTAGATATTCTAATTGTCTCTTCACCAATTATCCCTGATGATTTTGGATCTGTTTGATATTGAGTAAGAATTTGATTAAATCCATTCATCACAAAATAATTTGTGAGTTTCTCACGCAAGAATGGAACTGCAAGAACTTCAGGCACACCCTCGCCGCTGAAGTCAATTGTTGATGTGTATTGAGGCTCAATATTATCATAATTATATGCCCTTGCAACTTCCTCAATCAAATCAATCTCCTGAGTTATATCAAGTCTGAATGAAGGCACTTCAAAAATTATGTATTCTTTTTGCTTGTCAACTACTTTAAATTGCAATGATGAAAGTATCTCTTCAATCCTTGAATCAGGAATATCAGTTCCGATAATATCTCTTGCTCTCTGGAATCTTAGTTTCACTTTCTGCAATTCTTTTTTTATAGGATATACATCAATAATCCCTTTTAGAACCTCGCCTCCTGAAATCTCTGAGATAATCTGTACAGCCCTGTTTGAAGCATAAACAATATTATCAATATCAACACCTCTTTCGAATCTATATGATGCTTCGCTTTGTATTCCCAACTTCTTCGCTGTCCTTCTAATTGATGATGGATTGAAAAATGCAGATTCAAGTAAAATATCTTTTGTGTCATTACTGATTTCACTGTTCTCCCCTCCCATAACACCGCCGATTGCAACAGAACGGCTTCCATCGCATATCATCAGTGTTTCATCATCAAGAATTCTTTCCTTACCGTCGAGTGTTGTGAATTTCTCGGCTTTTTTCGCAGTCTTGACAACAATTGTTTTATCACTCAAGTTGTTCAAATCAAATGCATGAAGAGGCTGTCCGCACTCGAGTAAAATATAATTTGTAACATCAACGATTATATTAATGGGCCTCATTCCAAGTATAGTGAGCCTGCTTTTCAGCCACTCAGGCGATTCCCTCACCTGAACATCCTTTACTACTCTTGCTGTATATCTCGGACATTTTTCCTCATCTTCAATTATCACTTTTACTTCATCTTCAGATTTTTGAGAAGATTCAACAAATTTAATTTCAGGGATTTTTACTTTTTTCCCGGAATAAGCCGCAATCTCCCTTGCAATCCCTATGTGGCTCAGACAATCTGCCCTGTTCGGAGTTACACTAATATCAAAAACCGTATCATCAATATCCTGGTATTTGGCAAGAGGCACACCAACAGGTGCATCAGCCGGTAAAACCCAAATTCCGCTTTTGTCATCGCCTAAATCAAGTTCAAACCTACTGCAGAGCATACCATCGGAAGCCACTTTTCTTACTTCCCTCTTCTCAATCACCATTCCGTTTTGAGGGACAACTGCTCCGACAATTCCAAGCACAGCCATTTGTCCTTCAGCAACATTAGGCGCACCACAAACAACTTCCTTTACTTCATTTCCAAGACTGACTTTACAAACCGTCAATTTATCGGCATTAGGGTGTTTTTCAACATTTAAAACTTTCGCAGTATAAAAATTTTCATACTTCTTATTATAATCAATAGTAGATTCAACTTCAATACCCAGCATAGTCAAAATATGCTCTAATTCAGCAGGTGTATAATCGAATTCAACAAACTCCTGCAACCACTTATAAGAGATATACATAAATCCTTTAACTTAAAATTATCAGAAAAAATATAAGTAATTTGTAATTATGCAAATTAAATAATTTTTTTAATATCAATAATAATGTTTTATTGTTATAACAATCAAAACAATAAAAATTATAAAATATATTGAATAAAAATTTATTTATGCAATAACCCATTTAACAAGATGTTAAATAATCAATACAGTTATGCATAAATCCTTAATAAATTAATCCAACAGATTTTTATATATATTGGAAATTTATTAAATTTCATTTATGGAGAAACAAGGTTACATAGAATTAATAATTACAGGGAAAAAAGGAATTCTTGATGTAAAATCAGAAAATTATGATATAAGAGAAATAATTTCTGATATACAACAAGTAGAAAATCTACTTTTCCCTGGCGATAAAATTAATCGTCCTTTAATAAGTTATAAACTTGAAAATGGTTCTGTCAAGCACACATTTATTACAAGTTTACAATACATTATTGGTTTTACTGCTATATTAAATCAAGTCGTTGATATAAAAAGTATTGATTTCTTAGATTATAACACTGCAAAAGCAATAGAAACATTTCAAGAAACAGCCATTAAAAAAGATTTATCATATTTCATCAGAACATCTCAACCTAATTCTAATCAAATGATAATTGATAAAACGACACTTTTTTACAGAACAGAAATTGTATGGGCGGATTCTGAATTCTATTTTTATGGTAAAATCACAAATGCTGGTGGAAAAGACAAGGCTAATGTTCACTTAGTAGTTAATGAGCTTGGAACAGTAATCATTCAGACACCATCTCGTATTCTCGAAGAAATGGAAAATAATATTCTATATAGATATTATGGTATAAGAGCCATCGGAAAACAAAATTCGGAAACAGGCGAAATTGATAAGAGTAGTCTAAAATTTCTTGATTTAATAGATTATAACACAAAATATGATGAGGACTACTTAAAAAGGCTTAGAAAAAAAGCAATGGGTTGGTTGCAAAATATAAAATCTGAGGAATGGTTAAATGAAATAAGAGGTAGGTTCAATGCCTAAAGGTGTTTTACTCGATACGAGTTTCTTTCTCCGATTTCTCAATGAACAAGATTCATTATTTTCTAATGCCAATGGTTTTTACCATTATTTATTAAATGCTGATTATTATTTAGTCGTATCAACAATTTCAATTGCTGAATACTGTGTAGGTGGCAGTATTGATGAACTTCCTTTGAAAAACTTACAAATTCTACCATTTAATATTGACCATTCAAAAAGAACGGGTGAAATAGCCAGAATCCTTTTTGATGAACGTCGTAAAGGAGAAGTAAACTTCAAAGAAAGAAATCTTATTCCTAATGATACTAAGCTTTTCGCACAAGCTGACAATGAAAAAAATATTTTCTATTTTCTAACTTCAGATACTGAAAGTATAAAAGCTTATGATATATTAACCAAACATACAACTCTCAATTTTAAAATAATTGATTTAAGAATTAAACACTCAGAATATTTTGGATTCCTTGATTTGTAATTTTATATTACGTTTTTATTCCCATTTGTGGTTTAAATAAATAAATTTTCTAAATTTTAACATATTTATTGAAAAAAGGAAGAAGAAGAATCATATGAAATCATATCGCAAAGAACTTGAATTCAATACACCCACTCGCAGGGCTTACATAAATGTTACGCCTGAAGTGGAAAAAGCTGTGCAAGACAGCGGCATCAAAGAAGGCATTGTGCTTGTCAATGCAATGCACATCACCGCAAGTGTTTTCATAAATGATGATGAATCGGGTTTGCACAACGATTTCGAATCATGGCTTGAAAAACTTGCCCCTGAAAAGCCATACAATCAATACCGTCACAATGGTTTTGAAGACAATGCTGATGCTCATCTGAAACGACAAATCATGGGGCGTGAAGTCACAGTCGCAATCACAAACGGCAAACTTGATTTCGGTCCCTGGGAACAAATTTTCTATGGTGAATATGATGGAAAACGAAAAAAGAGAGCTTTAATAAAAATTATCGGTGAATAAATGAACTACCCCGAAACAAGTTTCGGAGTATCAATAATAATTTTTTCATTCACAACGAAGCAAGCTTCGGGGAATTAAACCCACAATGTGGGATTAAAATATTTTAAGAACTAAAGACAAAGCCTGTTTTATCTTTATCAGTTCTGTCTCGCCAATTTTTCCAATTTTTCTAACGAATCTTTCTTGAGAAATGGAACGTATTTGAAAACAATCAGCAGAAGATGCTTTTTCGAGGTTATTTATTTTATTAGGAAGAATTTTTACCATCCATGGTGCTATCTTATAGTTATCTTTCCAGTCAGTAATCGGCACAATTACTTTTAGTGGTAGAATACCAAGTTCATCATCATTAACGATTACGGCGGGTCTTATTTTTCTGATTTCAGCTCCGATTGTTGGGTCAAGGTTTATTAGCCAGATTTCACCTCGTCTCATAAAAGCCCTCAGCATCAAGGCTTGTGAATGAAGCAAGTTCATTATTCTGCTTATATTCGGAAACAAGCTCCGAGGCTGCATCACTTAGTGATATTTTTGATGGGAATTCACTTCTTATTGATTCTAAAGCTTTCTCAACAAGAAAAATCCTCTTACTAACAGGTAATGTGTATATTTCATTCAGTAAAGTTTTTGTAGTCATTTTTTTCTTTCATAATTTTATTATTATTTAATATATCATAACGTACTGAATACTCGATTTATTTCAAAGGAATTTCTTTCCCTTGAAGTATATTCTATTCTTTAAACTCTAAATATAGCCAAATACTTATATTAATTTACTTCATTATCTTAAACTCCACCCTCCTGTTCATGGCTCTGCCTTCTTCAGTGTCATTTTTTGCAACCGGTTTTGATTTCCCATAACCTTTTGCAATAAATTTATTCCCGGGTAAGCCTTTGCTCACAAGGTAATCAACCACGGACTGAGCCCTCTGTTGTGAAAGTTTATTATTGTAACTGTCACCACCTAAATTATCTGTATGGCCTGAAATCTCAACTTTATTATCTGGAAAATCTTTTAATATTTCTTCTAATCTGTCTAACTCAAGATAAGATTTTGGAGACAATTCATATTTATCATATTCAAAAAATAAATTATTTATCCTGACTTCCTTTTCAATCATCGCTTCCTTAGAAAATAGTACAATATCTTCATTTACTTTTTCAGGAATTTTCCCTTCCTTCAGATTAATGTTTTTCGAACTCGGATAGTAGCCCTGTTTTTCGGCATAATAGCCGTAATTCTTTCCCATTGGCAACACAATAAAATAATTCCCGGTTTGCGGGTCGCTTTTAAGTGTGCCCACCTGTTGCCTCGTGTCAATATCTTCCCATACAATATTTGCATCAAGTGGATTTCCTTTATCATCCAACACTCTTCCCTGCACGGTAACAACCTTTTCAGGTTTTGCTTCCTGCGGCAAGGTTATTGAATATATATCCTGCTTCCCAATGCTTCCGGATTTGTTCTCTGCGGCAAAATAAGCAATATCACCCTGGGTTGTAACAATATATCCCCAATCTTCACCGGTTCCGTTTATTTCCTTGCCTAAATTTACTGGTTCACTCCATTCAGTCCATGAGTCCTCTTTCAGCCTTGTTGATTTGAATACATCTAACCTGCCCGTTCCATAATGTCCTTCCGAACTGAAATACAAAGTCTTTCCATCAGGATGAAGGTAAGGGCTCCTCTCTGCAAAAGGTGTATTAATCACGTTTCCTAAATTTATCGGCTCACTCCACCCGTCTTTTGTTTTGACAGATACGAAAATATCCGTATTCCCCCAATAACTTCCATGACTGTAGGTGCCTTTTGTGACATAATCGCCTACACATCCGTACCTGTCGGATACAAACAACAATGCATTGCCATCGCTTGTTTGTTTTCCGTCGCAATCAAAACCTGTTGAATTTATTGGTTCGGGATAATGCTTTACTGTGCCCCAGCCTTTCGAGGTTTTATCAGAATAAAACAAATCACCTTTACCTAAACTTTCAGAATAATTTCCGAAAATAATCAATTGATTTCCATCTGTTGATATGGAAGAAGAATATTCATGAGTGCTTGTATTGATTACCCTGCCAAGCTGTGTGGCAGTTTGCCATTGTTCTTTATTGTTACTCTCCGATACGAATATATCTTCGCCACCGATTCCACCGGTTCTGCTATAGCCTGTAAAATAAAGTAATTTTCCATCGGCAGTCGGAATGGGTGAGTACTCATCTTCATCAGTGTTTACACCCCTTCCCAAATTTCTAACAATCAATCTTTCCTCGGGTTTTCTAAGCATTTCGATTGTCTTGTCAAACCTATCCTGTATCAGGGGGAACATGGGTTTGTATTTTTGATAAACTCCGATAGCACCGTTCCAATCCCTATCTCTGAGGAAAGGTTCTGCCAGTCTTTGAACTGCAATATAAGCATTTTCCGAAGGAGCATTCTGTTCTATATATAATTCATATTGAGCTTGAGTTTCAGGAGTACTTGCAAACCTCAGAAAATCATCCTGCCCATAATACAACGATACACATCCATAGAATTGAATGGATGCTAACAGAATCAAGGAATATATAAATTTTGATTTCATAGTATATCTATCATTATGTTTTAACAAAATTTCTTTAATCAGATAAATTAAACAAATAACTCACTCCAATAGCTCCGGACGCAGGATGAAAATTATAAGAAAAACTATAATCCTCTTTAGATTGTTCAGTTAAAAAATATCCTAGTTGAATAATGAGATTCACTCTGCCAAAATCATCATAATAAAGTGGTATCATTCCCCCAACTCTGAATTCAACAAAAATACTCAAGTCTTCAGTCTTAATATCTACTTCAGTAATTGAAGATTTTGTTGTTCCACTCAAAGGTATTCCGAAATTCAAACCTGCAGTAAATCCATAAATAAAAATATTTGGGGATAAAGTAAAATAGCTTATCTGAGTGGTTGATACATATTCAATACCGGTTGTATTTTTCATATCGTATGCATAAGTTGAATATGCAAGGTCTGCGGCTATCCCGAATTGGCTTTTATCACCAAACGGTATATACCCTGAAACACCAAAATCAGGCAATCCGTTAATTGAAAATCCATTCATGATGCCGGTAGGTACATCCGCCGCATTCACTCCACCTTTCAGAGTGATGAATGGACCTATGCTGTAAGGAAAATTTGTTCCTTTAGATTCTAAATCCATGAAACTGAAAATAATAATTGCTAAACAAAAAACAACACTCAATTTCTTCATATAATTCCCCTATTTATTAAAAAAATAAATTTTTCATCTTTCTAACACAACATAAGCAACCGCATTCCCTTCGGTATGAGATAATGACACATGCACAAGACAGTCTCCCCATTTCTCTTTTAATCCACCAAGAAGTTCAACATTAGGTTTCCCGTTTTCTTCATTCCTGATTCCAATTTCCTTGAACTTGAAACCTTCCGTAATGCCCGTACCTATTGCCTTGCTGAATGCCTCTTTAGCAGCGAATCTTGCCGCATAATGCAACGCTTTTTTATCTTTGAATTGTTCGCAATACTCGATTTCTGTTTCTGTGAAAATCCTTTTTGTAAACCTGTCTCCGTATTGTTCGGCAGAACGGGCTATTCTCTCTATTTCAATAATATCCGTACCTATTCCTATTATCATAAGAGATCATCATAAAATTTCTGATACTTCCTGAATTCTTCCAGCAAAATTGGCAGTGCTTCTCCCGAAGGAGCAGGCAACTTAGCATCAACATAACTGCTCAAAACTGTTATATTCGGATTCACTTCCACTACATAAGCACCTGCTCTTTTTGCCACAACAGGAAGATTAGCCGCTGGATAAACTTCGGCAGAAGTCCCTACACTGAAAAACACATCACATGTATAAGCCGCTTCCTCAGCGGCTTCCAGGGCGCCAACAGGCAGCATCTCGCCAAACCACACAACTGAAGGCCTTATCCTTCCCCCGCATCGTGGACATACAGGTAATTGTTTATCCGGAAGATTTGTCTCACCGTGAAATGGCTCCTTGCAATCAAAACAATGGTTCTCGACAATGTTCCCATGCAGTTCAATCACTTTATCCGAACCTGCCCGGTGATGCAATCTGTCAACGTTCTGAGTAATCAGTGTCAACTTCGGAAAAAGCTTTTGCATCTCGGCAATTGCATAATGCCCCGGATTCGGCTTGGCATTATTAACAACCTCAACCCTGTGCTGATACCATGACCAGACAATTTCGGGATTCGACATAAATCCGTCAACACTCGCAAGCTCTGCAGGATTAAACTGAGCCCACAATCCGTCAGGGTCGCGGAATGTTTTAATTCCGCTCTCTGCTGATACACCTGCACCTGTCAGAACAGCTACATGATTTGCTTTTGCTAACCTATTTAGAAGTGCTTCGGGAATTTCCATTTTCGATTTCAAATTTTATTTATTTAGTTATTATAATTGCCTCGAATAATCCACAAACTCTGACAGGAGTTACTCCTGTCAGTATTACACCACTTTACCATTCATTATGGTAACATTTTACTTTACACAAACTCTGACAGGAGTTACTCCTGTCAGTATTACACCACTAAAGCTGTAATCAAAACGGCACTCTAGCTACCCCAATCCCTGTCGGGAGTTACTCACCACAACTTAAGCATCTATCCCTGTCGGGAGTTACTCACCACAGTTTAACTACCACAATCCCTGTCGGGAGTTACTCACCACAGTTTAACTACCACAATCCCTGTCGGGAGTTACTCACCACAGTTACTCACCTACATAATTTCTCCGGCATTTTTAATAGGCAATTCACAGTCTAATCCGATATAAAATCCTGCACTTGAATTTTTCCAATCCTCAACATTTAGCACTAGTCCATTTTTTACTGGATTATTATGAATATAAATTATTTTTGTTAATAACATTTCATTACCCCTAATTACCTTAGCATCATATCTGTCTTGCCAAACTTTATATATCTGTTCACCTTTTTGAAATTCTAGCTGATTTAATATATTAATATATTTTCCTTTTTGCAATTCTAATCTGATATTCCTTGATGAAAATTTCTTAAAGTCCCTCATAAAATCAGAAAGTTTTGTTTCATTTTGGAAAAACAAAATTACATGTATATGATTTGGTATTATTACGTAAGCAATAATATCAGCAAAGTATTTTGAGGAGCAAAATTTTAAGGAATCAACAACAACCTTTTTACACGAGTCAATATCAAATATGTTAACCCAATTTTTTGTGGTAGTTGTAATGAAAAAAAGCTTTTCCTGGCCATAATATTGATGTCTTGTACTCATTTATTATATACCTAAGTGTCAGGAGTAACTCCTGACACGGTTTTTTTGTAATTAATCCTGGGAGGAGTTACTCCTTCCAGATATCATGGTATAGTGTCAGGAGTAACTCCTGACACGGTTTTTTTGTAATTAATCCTGGGAGGAGTTACTCCTTCCGGATAATATGGTATAGTGTCGGGAGTAACTCCCGACACGGTTTTTTTTCCAAAAATAATATTTTCAAACCTATTCAGTCAATTAAAAAAATAACTAAGAATTGGATATGAAAAAATACCTTATTGCTGCAATGCTCTCTTTTGCACTCGCTATGCTCACTGTTGATGCGAGCAGAAGCATAAGAAATCCTGTTCCTTATGTATATAAAATTGACACACTCCCGGGCTATGGCAGAAGGCGCCCTCTCAAAAGGCACTTCGCACCTGAGTTCAGTGCGAAACTACAAATTTCCTGACCGCTTTTTTATTATCCTGAATATTCATTACAACATAATATGTTCCGCTTGGAAGCAATGCCGTATTGTATTTTATAATTTTCTGTCCATTTAATTTCAGCTTGTCAATAAGCAAACCTGTGTTGTCATATATCTCAAGAAATCCATCTGCTATGCCTTCGGGTAACTCATAGCTAAAATTAACGTAATCTGCAACAGGATTAGGCACAGGCTCTGCAAATACAAATGAAGGCTCATTTATTTCAATCACCGGTGTTGTCGAGCAGAATGTTACAGTATACTCTACCATATCGCTTGGATTACTTACTACCAAAAAAGTCATTTTTACTGTTGTACAACATTCTATTCCGGCAGGAATGAGTACAACATCAAAAAATTTGGGACCTACTGTTGTTTCTCCGGGTGCCAAAGTAATTGCAGTATTATCAGGCATCTCAAAATCCGTTGTCATTGGTGTAAAGCAGTTCCCAAGGCAAAAATATAACATATGCCCTTCACATAATTCGACTATTGTCATCTTTACTTTAATATTAACAGAATTATTCGATTTATTTCTTACCACAGCATAAGATTTTATTTCTGCTGAATCAGGATGTCCGTTTATATGAGTCTCAGGTGGTGTAACAAACTCAAGGCTCTGGCTTTTCAGATTACCTAAACTTAAAAAAAGAATTAATGTTAATGTGCTAATTCGTATCAAATATTTCATAAATTATCTCCTCGAAACAAAATATTTTTTCTTTAGTTTTGTTATAATAACAAATTAGTAAAAAAATTATTTGATTAAAACTTTATTATTGTGAGGGTATGATGTTTAATGAAATGAAAAAACTACTATTAATGACAATTATAACCTTTTTATTTATATCGGTTTGTTTCAGTCAAAGCACAGTTCCGTCAGCTACAGTTAAAAATCTTAGCGGAACACAAATTAATACAAACACATTTTCGAACGACGGTAAACCTTTTATTATTGATTTCTGGGCTACATGGTGCAAACCATGTATCGAGGAACTGAAAAATATTCATGAATTATATGAAGATTGGCAGAACGAAACAGGTGTAAAACTTTATGCTATTTCGATTGACGACTCCCGCAACAGCAAAAAAGTGGCTCCATTCGTTAATGGAAGGCAGTGGAAATTTGAAGTCATGCTCGACGAAAACAGCGACTTCAAGCGTGCTATGAATGTTAATAATCCGCCGCATACATTCCTTTTCAATGGCAAAGGAGAATTAGTATGGCAGCACAACGGCTATGCCCAGGGAGACGAGAACACGCTCTACGATGAAATTAAAAAATTAATGGCCAAAGACAGTACAAGTAGTGAAAATAAATAAATGTTTTAAAATTATCAATTAATTTAATGATAATATTGTCACACTGAGCATTGTCGAAGTGCGACTTCCTTAAATGAAAAATTCAAAAGAAATCAAATCAGGAAAAAGCATAAGTAAAATACTTGTCCGGGTATTTGCTTATGTCAAGCCTTTTACAGGATTGTTTATTCTCGTGATGTTCCTGAATACTATTTTTTCGGCATTGAGTACTTTTTCGATTACAACTATTTTCCCCCTTTTTCGGCTTTTGTTTGAGAAGAAAATTTCTTCGGAAATAATAAATAATGCTGAGCCGGGTTTCCTCGAAAATCTTAAAAACAGTTACTTTAATTTTATACAGGGACTTGTCATCTCCCCGGATGAGCCAAAGACAACGCTTATAAATCTAAGCTTTTTGATTGTCGGAATTTTCATTGTAAAAAATATTTTCAAATACTTTGCATCTGTCGTAAAAGTCAGATTAGATGAAGGAATCGCCAAATCAATCAGGGATTCTGTCTATAAAAAAATGACACATCTCTCGCTCGATTTCTTCACTCACAGAAAGAGCGGAACACTGATTTCAATTATCACAAATGATGTGAACATTGTAAATGCATTGACCATAAGTAATTTCACCGACTGTCTCCGTGAAGCTACACAAGTCATTTTATTTTTAATTTTACTTCTTTCAATTTCTCCATACCTTACTCTCGTTGCTTTCAGCACAAGCATTGTCAGTCTTATTGTTCTCAAATACGGTTCAAAATACCTAAGAAAATACGGCTCTCGTATGCAGACTGCAATGGCTGATTACACTTCAATTTTGCAGGAAACAATTTCAGGCATCAGGGTAGTCAAAGCATACAATGCTGAAGACACTACTAATGAAAAATTTGCAAACCAGACATCGAGATATATCGGCTCGGCTGTCAAGCACCAGAAAATCATTACAATCATTCCTTCAATCAACGAAATTTTTATCATAATTGCTTTATGTGTGGTACTCTACATCGGTGGTTCTGCTGTATTGTCGGAAAAAGGAATGAAACCTGCTGAACTTATGCTCTTTTTATTCTCACTCTTTGCAGTGATGTCGCCGATTGCAACTTTATTCAATAACATTTCGAACTTCCAGCGAGGTGTCGTTGCCGCCGAAAGAGTATTCGATGTACTTGACCAACAGCCGTCTGTTCCCACAGGCACCGGCATCATCGAAGGATTTTACGATTCAATCGAAATAAAAAATGTAAGCTTCGCATACCAGGACATTCCCGTCATTAAAGATGCAAATTTCAAACTCGATAAAACAAAAAAAATTGCATTCGTTGGCTCCAGCGGAAGCGGCAAATCCACGATGCTCGATTTAATCATCAGGTTCTATGACCCCTCGCAAGGAGAAATATTAATTGACGAAAAAAATATTCGCGACATCAGGCTCGATTCATACCGTTCACTGTTCGGTATCGTATCGCAAGAGACTATGCTCTTCAACGATTCCATCGCAAATAACATTCGTTACGGATATGAAAATGCTACTATGAATGATATTGTCAATGCGTCCAAAATTGCAAACGCTTTTGACTTCATCTCCAGAATGCCTGATGGATTCGACACAATCACAGGCGACCGCGGCGTCATGCTATCGGGTGGTGAAAAGCAGAGAATCGCAATAGCACGTGCATTAATCAGGAATCCATACATACTCGTATTCGACGAAGCAACATCATCCCTCGATTCCGAATCCGAAAAAATCGTGCAGGACGCAATCAACAGTTCATTGAAAGACAAAACCGCAATCATTGTCGCACACAGGCTCGCCACCATCATTGACTGCGATGAAATCCTCGTCTTCGACGAAGGCAGAATCGCAGAACGCGGCAACCATTCCCAACTACTCGCACTCGACGGCATCTACAAAAAATTACACGACATCCAATATAATAACCCCATACTTTAGTATGGGGGTAGATGATACCCGAGACTCACCCCTGTCCATCCAGGCACACCTCATCCTCACACTAAAGTGTGAGGTTATTATCTTATCCAACTTATTTTGGTATATTATTTGTTCGACTTATCTGTGGATTTCATTCAATATTAAGGATTATATATGTCATTCGTAAAAATCATGATTCACGCTGTATGGGGAACAAAAAACAGAGAACCATATTTACAAAAAGATGTAAGAAAAATATTATTTGAACACATCATAGAAAATGCAAAAAGCAAAAATATTTATATTGATACAATCAATGGACACCTTGACCATATTCATTGTTTATTTTCTCTTGGTTCTGAAACCAGTATTTCAAAGGCAATGCAATTAATTAAAGGAGAATCTGCGTTTTGGGCTAATAAAGAAAAAATAATAAAATATAAATTAGATTGGGCAAATGAGTATTTCGCTGTCTCTGTGAGTGAATCAATGATAGAAAAAGTTAGAAATTATATAATTAACCAGGAAGAGCATCATAGGAAGAAAACTTTTGTAGAGGAATTTAACGAATTCAAAAAGAAGTATAAGTTTGAATAACCCCATGCTTCAGCATGGGGGGAGATGATAGCTGAAACTCAACTCCGGTCGTCTGGGGTACTTCTCCATCCTCACACT
>C687J26860_1000300_pt1 | contig 31720 bp, 19 predicted proteins | sample RifOxyC2_FD_26860 | JGI IMG/M metagenome (IMG submission 26860)
TTTNTGTCACCAGTGCGATACATGGCTTGCTCCTTTGGAGTGAATATGCCATATTATATCATGTTAGTAATTTAATTGCGACACAGTCTGAATTACTAATTCTGATTCTTAATAGCTAATAATATAATCTATCTTAACAGTATTACACGTTGGCAATGTGAGGAACATGCTTTTCCTATACAGGAGGAGAACACGCAACTTTCTCTTCTTTTGTGTATAATACATTATTATATGGCAAAAATAAACCTTAAAAAGATATCGCTTGCTTTTGCAAAAGGGAAGTCTATCATTGATGATTTAAGCCTGGAGGTTAAGAACGGGAAGATCTTACCTGCCAATAGCAATGAAAAACTGAAGAATGCAAGCACCTAAACAAGTTAAGCTGTCCTTAAAAAACTATTTAAGTACTGCGAAAGCAGCTTCTGCCGAAGTAAACATTTTTCCGGCATGCTTTTTGATTTTCACCTATTTCCTTGCTCTATATCCCCCGGTTTTTTTACTTCCCTGCCGTTCAATAAATTTCTTTTCAGTAAGCGTTTTTATTTGACGTTCCAGCGTCTTTATTGGTCTTTCCTTGAGCAAAGCACTAAGTTGTTTTGCTTTAATTCCGGGGTTTGCTATTATTTCAGAGTAAAGTGACTTTAATCCCTCATTTAATCCCTCACTAATATTGCTCATTACTCTGCCGCTACTAACCGGTCTGGAAAACACCGTTGTAAAGAACATGCTCGATTCAAATTTTACTTTTAAACCTTTTGCTTTTATCCAGCTTTTAATTTTCATAATGCCTCTTCCAAGTTTTTCGCCTTTATTCATCCTGGAAAACAAATCGGCCAATATCTCATTTCTACGTACTGAGAGTTTACCAAAGTTTATTTTACTCATACCTTCGGGTAAACTTCCGGGATTACTGATTTCAACCCTATCAGGGTAAACGGCTACGGTAATTTGAGTGCCTGATATTGAATAATCCCTGTGTATAATCGCATTTGTAAGTGCTTCTCTTATTGCTTCAAGAGGTATTTCATAAGAATCATACCTGTTTACACCCTTGATAATACTCCCTTTGTTTAAATGCTTCTTGAGAAATATGACAGCTTCATTGTATTGTGTCNACAAATCGTCTCTAATGTCTTGTCTGTCATAAACATCAATCCCTTCAAGGTCTTTATACGCAACCAGAGTAATCTGGCATTGAAGAATCATAGAGGATACTTCTTTTCCAAACAGCATTATTCCGGCGTTTGTTATTTTATTCTTGCCTGTCAGATTCAAGCTTTTTAATACTTCAAAAATATTCTTTCTTGTTATTTTTATCGAATAATTTGCTTCCCTTATAAAAGCTCTCACTTTTTCAAAAGAGATAGCTTGTACTTCAAAATCTATTCCTAAAATGTTCTCATACGAAACATCTAAATTATTTCTAAACATAGATTTAACTTCGGAGGGCAGCATTTTTTGCGTCACAGCATCATATCTTTTGAAATAACCGGAGGAGCACTGATAAGGTTTACTCTCACCTTCCGGAACTTCGACAACTATAACAGCTTCCACTTGTTTGAACAATATCTTTATTGAATCATGACAATTCCGCGCTAAACTCAACAATTCTGCTTTTAACCCGCCGGTGAGACTTTCACCGGTAATTTTTCCATTATCCGAAACTCCCAGCAAGATCTTTCCGCCTTTTGAGTTTGCAAAAGCAACAATATCTTCAGCAATCTTTGGAGTATATTTTTCCTTAAATTCTACGGTAAGACCTTCGCCTTCTTTTATAAGAATTTCCAACTCTTCAAAAGTCATATAATTCCCCCTTGAGAATTAAATTATGAAGATATTATAACAAAAAGATGACCGGAGGGCAATGATTGAGGATTACAAGATTGAGATTTTAGGAACAATTTATTTCCGACTTTCTAGTTTAGTTGCGTTTTACTCTCGCAAAACACTTTTTTAAATTTATAACAATTACCTGAGGGCGGGCTAAGAATCTTACAGCGGGTCTTATCAAACCTACACCATTTGAGACTATAAGCGTGGTTTTCTTTTTTTTGATAACTCCAGTCCTGTACTTCTGACCATAATTTGAAGGAATAAGAGGTGCATAGCCGAGGAACGACATCTGCCCTCCGTGAGTATGTCCTGAAAGCATTAACCCGTGAGCAACATGAATTTAACTTTCTTTCACTTTACAAACCTTACAAACTTTATCTCGCTCTGTCAATTGGTATTGACAGATATATATTTATTCCTATCGAGAAAAGCTTTGCTTATGAACCTTATTAACTTATTATTATTTTCCCCTTATCCTCAGCGAATTTGTCACCACAGATACCGAGCTCATCGCCATAAAAAGCGAAGCAAGCATTGGATTTAAAGTGTAATGAGGATATAATACTCCGGCGGCTATGGGGATGCCGATGATGTTATATATGAAAGCCCAGAAGAGATTTTGGCGGATTATACTCATTGTTCGCTTGGATAGTTTTATAAGGTCTAAGAATTTTGAAAGGTCTCCCTTTACTAATACTGCATCGGAGGATTCCATGGCAATATCTGTTCCGGTACTTAGTGAAACACCCAGGTCAGACTGCATAAGAGCGGGAGCGTCATTTATGCCGTCGCCCACCATTGCTACTTTATTTCCTTCTTTTTGCAGCTTCTTGATAATCATAAGCTTTCCTGAGGGAAGCACTTTGGATTTATACTCTTCTATACCGACAGCTCCGGCAACCTGTTTTGCAGTTTCTTCGTTATCACCTGTAGCAAGGAGCGGACGGATATTCATCTGCTTTATTTGCGTAATAACTGCTTTTACATTTTCCTTAACGGTATCAGAAAGAGTAATCACTCCGAGGATTGTTTTCTTATCGGCGATACAAACAACTGCTTTTCCTTCTTTTTCATATTGTTCTATAAGTAATTTTATTCTGAAGGAGTTTTCTTTTTTCTTCACAAATTCATATTTGCCGGCAAGATATTCTTTTTTTGCAATCTCTCCTTTAATACCAAATCCGGAAAGCGCTTTAAATTTATGTGTTTCGAAAAGAATTATCCCTTCATGTTTTGCTTTTTCTATGATACCCGCGGCTATCGGGTGTTCGCTCTTTTTTTCCAACGAGGCGGCCAGGGTAAGGAGTCTCTCCGGCGTAACACCTATTACCGGAGTTATATCAGTTACTTCAAACACACCTTCGGTCAAAGTTGCAGTTTTGTCAAATACCACAACGTTTATTTTCTCGCATCGTTCCAGACTGTCCGCATTTTTTATAAGGATCCCTTTTCTTGCGGCACTCCCGACCCCGACAATAATACCGATCGGAGTAGCCAGACCAAGCGCGCAGGGACAAGCCACCAGAAGAACGGACATAAAGCCGACACCTGCCATCACTTTATTCCCTAAAATAAACCAAACAATAAAAGTAAGAACGGCGAGGATTATAACCACAGGGACAAAAACATTTGCTATTTTATCCACAAGGTTTTGAATATCTGCTTTTGAACCGGCGGCATTTTCCACCAGGGTAACGATCTGAAAAAGCACCGTATCTTTACCGACTTTTGTTGCTTTCATTTTTATAAAACCGTTTTTATTTATGGTGCCGCCGATAAGACTGTCTCCTTTATTTTTATCTACAGGAAAGCTCTCTCCGGAAAGCATTGATTCATCCACAGAGGATCCTCCTGCCAGCACAACCCCGTCCACCGGAATTCTTTCACCCGGCTTGACCATCAGTGTATCTCCGGCCTTTACATACTCTATATTTACTGCGATTTCTTTCTTGCCTTTTAAAAGCAAGGCCTTCTTCGGCTGAAGGTTTAGAAGCCCTTTAAGACTTTCAAGAGCCCGTTTTTTTGATTTTGCTTCTAAGAGTTTCCCGGTAAGAACCAGTGTGATAATGACGGCAGCGGTATCGTAGTAAACCACAGGTTCAAGCCCTGATTTTAGAAATAAACCCGGGAAAAAAGTAGCAATACTGCTGTAAAGAAAAGCACTTAGTGTTCCTACAGCCACAAGGGTATTCATATCAGCAAAACTCTTTGGAGGTTTAAAGGCTGAAAACGCTCCCGTAAAAAAACGACTTCCGGACCAAAGCAGGACAGGCAAGGTCAGAAAAAATAAAATAATATTAAGTGTATATTTATCTAAAGACAGGACTTCAGGAATAAAATCAAACATTGAAAAAAGAAATATTATAATAGAAAATATTGCTCCTATTACAAAGCGGTTACGGAGTTTTGAATACTCGACTTGCTCAATCTTCTCCATAGTTTCAGGAGAAGTCGTAACCCCAAAGCCCGCACCCTCTACCGCTTTTCGCAGCCGGAGAAAAGAAACTTTTTCCGGATCATAATCCACGGCAGCATTATTCAGAGCAAGATTAACTTCCGCTCTTTTAACACCTTCCAGCTTATAAAGCTCTTTCTCAACTCTTCCCACGCAGGAAGCGCAGTGAAGCCCTATTATATTAAATACAACTTTTCGATATGCCATATTTCCTCCGGAGGAAGAAACTTTTACGAAGACAGTACCCCTACAAGCCGGTAATCAGAAATGTCTATAGTCTTTTTCGTTCTTAAAACTTTCTTAATATCCGTGGAAACCACCTTATTGCCGATTACACCGACCATCTTGCCGTATTTTTCTTTAAGCAATAATTCTACAGCTTTTTGCCCGAGCCTTGCCGCTATAGCTCTTGAAAATGCAGTCGGCGAGCCGCCTCTTTGCATATAACCGAGAACACTTACCCTGACTTCAAGACCTTTCGTCTTCTTCCTTATCTGTTTTGCTGCTTCGTACCCCGACATAACGCCCTCTGCAACAATTATAATACTGCTGTGCTTTCCCCTTTTATGACCCTTGTCAAGCAGTTGACAGACTTTATCGAGGTCGGGTTTTATCTCGGGAATGAGTACGGCTTCCGCACCTGATCCAAGAGCTACTTCCAGCGCGATAAGCCCGTTATCCCGACCCATGACTTCCACAACAAAGACCCGGTCATGAGAGGTCGCGGTATCCCTTATTTTATCAATAGCTTCAAGTGCCGTATTGACGGCCGTATCAAAACCGACCGTATAGTCGGTATAACATAGATCATTATCTATGGACGCCGGAATGTTTACAACCGGAACTTTCCATCCGTAATATAGTGCCGCGCCGCCGGCGAGTGAACCGTTACCGCCAATTATCACAAGCCCGTCAATACCGTAGCACTTTAAATTTTCCACAGCCTTCTTCTGATTTATTTTATTACGAAACTCCGGACAGCGGATAGTCTTAAGAATTGTGCCACCGCAATTAATAATACCGGAAACAGAGGTAGCACCCATCTCTTCAATTTCGCCGTCTATTAAACCTTTGTACCCTCTTTTAATCCCGTAAACCTTTAGCCCGTTAAAAATAGCCGTCCTGACAACAGCCCGGATAGCCGCATTCATCCCTGAAGCATCCCCGCCCGTTGTTAAGACACCGATCGTTTTTATGGTCATAAAATATTCCTCCCTCAGATATATTTATCGTAGTCAGCTGTCCATAAAAGTGACAACGAAGTTGTCATCCCGTGCTCAGACACGGGATCCAGCGTCTTTTAAATACGTCTATAAACGTAAAATCTTGAAATATTATTTGACTCTTAAATATTTTATTAAATTACTTATCATGCTGTTTAGCTTTTCAGATTTATTTCGTATGCTTTTATACGGCGCATCCTTAACATAACCCTGATCCATAATAATATCCATTTGTGCTCTTAATTCTCCACAGGATCCTTTTGCAATAAATAAAAATTGCGAAAACTCTTTATCTCCCTTTCTTTCAAAACCTTCAGCAATATTAGACATTATCGAAACTGCGGATCTTCTAATTTGACCAACCAGATAAAAGTCTTTTTCAAAACCAGGCAATCTGGAAATCTCATAAATATCTTTTGCCAATACTCTCGCTTCCTTGTAAATATTTAAATCCTCAAATCTCTCTGCCTTCATACTCCTCGTCTCCCCTTGTAAACGCAACCATAATCCAGACAATATTTACTTTAACTAACTTTTTAAATTTTCCACAAGATCTTACTTTTATAGACTTTTATGGACCTTTATAGACTATTATAGACTTAGTATTTATTTTTTTCCCAGATCATGAAGCAGGAGGCCTCTGAAATTATCCGGGTGATGCGCTTTTGTAAGAGCCGCCTCGTAGGTAATAGTTCCTGCATTTACAAGATCTTTCAACACATTATCCATTATTTGCATGCCTTCCGCTTTTCCGGTAAGCATGGAAGAAGGTACCTGCGCCAATTCATTTTCGCGTATCATGTTACGTATCGCATGATTTGAAAGCATTATCTCAAGAGCTACAGCCCTGCCCTTGTTATCTGCTTTAGGAAGAAGAACCTGGCAAATTATAGCTTCAAGAGTCAGGGAAAGCTGGCTTCTGATCTGCTGCTGTTGTTCAGGAGGAAAGACATCCACAATCCTGTCTATTGTTTGAGCTACAGAACCTGTATGGAGGGTCGCAAAAACCAGATGGCCGGTTTCCGCCGCGGTTATCGCGGTTGCAATGGTTTCAAGATCCCTTATTTCTCCTATAAGAATTACATTAGGATCCTGCCTCAATACTCTTTTTAGAGCATTGGTAAAGGAGAGGGTGTCCCGCCCGACTTCACGCTGGTCCACCTTGGCGCTTTTATCTTTATGCAAAAATTCTACAGGATCTTCAATTGTAACAATATGACATCGTCTTGTAGAATTAATGTAGTCTATCATCGCAGCTATAGTTGTGGATTTTCCTGAGCCGGTCGGTCCGGTAACCAGTACAAGGCCTCTTGTCTTTTCGGATATTTTTTTCAAAATCTGCGGCAAACCAAGTTCGTCAATAGTCATTACCCTGAGAGGGATTACTCTTATTACACTTGCCAGGTTACCCGTCTGAAGATATACATTAACACGGAACCGGGCAAGATCCTCCACCGCATAGGCAAAATCCAGCTCTCTATCTTCATCAAACTTCTGTCTTAACGTATCATCCGTCATCTGATTAATCAGATCACGCACGGCTTGAGAATTGAGGACAGGAAATTCAGAATCCACATACACGCCGTTTATTCTGTAAGTAGGAACACTTCCGGATTTTATATGCAAATCAGAAGCATTCTTATTGACCATTTCTTTTAATATATCGTTTATATGCATGTCTTCACCGCCTTTACTTTTTTATCAATTTGGAAGTAGTGCTTCTTAAACGCAGACTAAGAAGCCTGAGTAACAGGTCCATTAATTTAATGGCAACCTTTGGAGATTCTTTTTTAAGAGTATTATAATGTTCTTTGGATAACTCCAGAAGTTCCGTATGCGCGATCGCTTTTACCGTCGCGGACCTGGGACTGCAGTCAATAACTGCCATCTCACCCACAAACTCTCCGGGGTTCACCTGAGCGATTACTGTTTCTCCCAGAAACCCCATTTTTAATATTTTTATACCGCCTTTTTTCACTATATACATGGAAAGTCCGGGTTCACCTTCGGAAAACAGTATTTCACCTTCAGTAACAATTTTTTCCTTACAGCAGGCAATAAAAGTTTTCAGCTCTTCTTCCGAAAACTGCGTAAAATTAGGATGATCTATAAAGACATCCACAATCGGCGGCTGGCTGCTCAACATACCGCATGTTTTTCCTGTCTCTTCCATATAGTACCCCCTGCAAAACAGATTATTTCCCGCGTTAATTAAGTTTTTATTATTTTTACTTTTTTTAAGATCATCTGCATTGAAACAAAAATAAACAATGTTCCGATAATACGCTGCAGGGTAACCTGATCAACCCTTTCAGCTGCCGAAGCTCCCAGTAAGACGCCTCCGAGCGAGCCTGCCGCAATAATCAAAGCCGCAGACCAGTTTGTATGCCCATTCTTAAAATTCTTTACCGTTCCGCTTATTGAAGCCGGGATCATTACAGCAAGTGAAGTAGCTGTCACCACCTGCGCCTTCATCCCGAAGATATACAGCATTATGGGTATCATAACAATCCCCCCTCCGATTCCCAGCAACCCGCTTAGAAAACCGGTAAAAGCGCCAAGCAATATAAAACTGGCAGCCCTGACAACACTTTCCTGTACTCCGCCTCCGTTATAATTATTACCGGTTGCAAAAAAAATCATTTTTATAGAAACCAGGAGCAGTACTATTCCAAGAATTATTTTTAGTTTTTCCTGAGGCACTTTGTGCATCAAATGCGCGCCAAAATAGGCAAACGGCACGGCACCGGCCGAAATAAGCAAAAACGCTCCCCAATCAGGAGTCATAGTTGACGAAAATGCATTTCTTATGCTTCCAAAAAGCGCCGTCGGCATTATCACGGCAAGAGATGTAGCCGCCGCTGTATGCGCCGAAAGCCCGAAGATAAAAATCATGGCAGGGATCATAATAACCCCGCCGCCGATACCGCAAAGACCGCTTAAAAACCCCGTAATTATTCCAAGAGCCAAATACCCGCCCCATTTATTTTTCACTTTCTACCCTTCAAAACAAGATTCATACTTCCGCTTCGAAAACCCTCAATGTCCAAGGTAATATAAGTATAACCGATTTTTTTAAGTTTTTCCGCAATTTTTTCGGTTACACCGGGTTTTAAAAAGAGTTTAAAATCTTTTGGCATTACTTCTATTCTGGCCATATTACCGTGATGCCGGACTCTCACCTGTTTAAAATATTCTTTCTTGAGATATTCCTCTGCCTTTCCTATCTGATCCAATATTTTATTATTAATTCTCATCCCGTAAGGGACCCTGGAAGCCAGACAAGCCATGGAAGGCTTATTCCAGGTAGGGAGTTTAAGTATTTTTGAGAGTTTTCTGATTTCTATTTTCGTAAACCCAGCCTCTTTTAAAGGGCTTTTAATTCCCAGCGCTCTTCCTGCCTTTGCCCCCGGCCTGAAATCCAGCCTATCATCATAATTTGCCCCGTCAAGAACAAATCTATACCCGTTTTTACGGGCAATTTTTTTAAGTTTTCCGAAGAGTTCAAGTTTACAGTAATAACATCTTTCTGCGGGGTTTTTCAAGAAACGCTGATCTTTAAGTTCTTCTGTTTTAATTACGGATAAATTTACTTTTATTATTTTCGCTATTTTAACGGCAGAATCAATCTCTGAAGCAGGATAAGTCTCGGAAGCTGCAATTACGGCAAGAACATTCTTCTTCCCCAGAGTGTCCGCGGCTATTTTTAACAGCAAAGTGCTGTCCGCCCCTCCTGAATAAGCAATAAGAACCCTTTTCATGGTTTTCAGGATTATCTGAAGTTTTCCGAGTTTACTCATAATTTATTATACCTTTATTATTGACTAATGACTACTTACTAGTGACTATTTAATGAAAGCGGCAAACGAATGCCGCAATATTATTAAAAAAACATGAGGCGAAATGTTTTTTCGCCAACAATAAATAGTCATTAGTCAATAGTACTCAGTCATTATTTGTTATTGGCTAGTTGGTAAAAATAAAACCCCTCCTTACACTTCCATGCAAAGAGGGGTTTTCCTTTTTTACTTCTTTTTTGTTGTCTTTTTTGTGGCAGCTTTTTTTGTAACTGCTTTTTTCGGTTCTGCTTTTTTCTCCGGGGTTTTGACTTCTCCGGGTTTTGTATCCGCAGGTATTTTATTCGTGATCGGTGTCAGCGTCCGGAGATAGGAAACCAGACTTTTCAGGTCCTCGTCGGTTAAGCCTCTATAGTAATCATAACAAAGAGGTGCTTTTCCGTTTATGCCCTCATCTTTTATCATATTTATTACTTCTTCGTCGGTCATCATCCCTATACCGGTATCGTTATCCGGGGTAAGGTTCTTGGCATAAGAAACACCCCAGGCGCCTTTATAAGGGGTTTCACTGCCTGCCATAAATTTATTAAGATCCGGTTTACCGTCTTTACCCATCGGGGTATGATGGGCAAGAACACCGCATGCATTTACCAGATACTTTCCGCGTTCAATCATCTCATCTTTTGACAGCTTCTTCGCGCAGCCAAAAGAAAAGAACGCAACACAACAAACCACCGACAACATTACAGCTTTCTTTAACATCTTTTTTTCCTCCTTGGAAAAAGTATAGTCCATAACAGTCTGTAAAAGTCCATAATGTCTATAACGTCTTACACTATGGAGTTATTATTTTAATCAAATACACATTAATACTTAATCTTTTTTATTACTTTAGTTCTTCTTTATATCGCATTGTCAATTATACTACGAGCTTTTACTTTTACAAACCTTTATGGACTATCTCTTCGTTGTTACACCTATTCTACCACAATACCCGGCTATTTTACACCTGGTGCATTTGGGGGATACCGGATGACACAGGTTTTGTCCGTAAGTCACTAGCAGGTCATTTATAATTTTCCAGTGTTTTTTAGGAAGCTTTTTCCGCAGAGCAAATTCAGTCTTTTCCGGATTTTTCGTTTTTACATAGCCCCATCTGTTCGTAATCCTATGCACATGGATATCCACGCAGATGCCATACTTATTAAATCCTAGGATCATAACAAGATTGGAAGTCTTTCTTCCGACTCCACTTAGAGTAAGAAGTTCTTCCAGCGTATCCGGAACTTTTCCGCCGAAATTTTCAAGGAGCATTCCTGCAGTTTTCTTTATTGCTTTTGCTTTAACCCTGTAAAAACCCGCAGGATAAATGGCTTTTTCTATAGCCCTGTCTGTTAATTTTATCATTTCGGCAGGGCTTCCCGCCAGTAGAAAGAGTCTTTTTGAAGCCTCCGTGGTCACATCATCTTTTGTTCGAAGAGATATCATTGTAGAAATCAGAACTTTAAAAGGGTCTTTAGTAGCTTTTGCGATTACTCCGACAATGGGTTCTTTATATTTCTTTATTTCTTTTTTCAGTATTTTTATAACAATATCAATATTTTCGTTAGTTACCATTAAACCAGATCTGCCATTATCTTAATCTGCTCTACAGTACCTAAAACCACCAGGGTATCATTTTTATTTATTACGGTCGAACCTGTCGGATTATACAAAAAGTCAGACCCGACACTTTTTATAGCAACAACACTGGCACCGGTTTCCTGATGAATACCGGACTCTGCGATTGTTTTACCCGCTATTTTAGAATTTTCTTTCACTGAGATCTCTTCAAACCGGACCCCTTTTTTATCGCGAAGCATCACATCCAAAAAGGAAGCCGCTGTAGGCCTTATCATTTCGGAAGCCATGCGAAGCCCTCCTATTCTGTTTGTAGAGACTGTTTTATCCACACCCGCACGTTTAAATTTCTGTTCTGACAGGTCTTCCACGCATTTTGTAACAATCCTTATATCTTTATTTAATTCTCTTGCGGTAAGAACTACAAATAAATTATCCTTATCAAAAGGCAGACAGCAGAATATTCCTTTTGCTTTCAAAATACCGGCCTCAATAAGGACTTTGTCATCTGCCGCATCTCCGACTATATATAGAAGGTCCTTTTTTTCGAATTTATTAATGTTAGATATTTCCTTATCAACAACCACAAACTGCCTTTTTGTCTGCAAAAGTTCCCCGATAATATGTTCCCCCAGTTCACCGGACCCGCAGACAATGTAGTGCTCTTTTAATTTTACTATTTCTTTATCCATACGACCCCTCCGCAGCAATCTCTGAAGTTCACCTTCCGCTATCATGGTAGTTATCGTTAAAAGTCCGTAAGAAAATACGCTGATCCCGCCGATTATCAAAAAAATAGTAAAAACTCTTCCTGTATCCGAGAGCGGATGAGTTTCCCCGTATCCGATAGTAGCAAGGGTTATGGTCGTCATGTAAATCGAATCAAGGAAACCCCATCCTTCGATTAACTCATAACCAAGCGTCCCTAAAAGGAAAACGCCTATAACCACAATTATTAAAGTAAAGAACTGCCTTTTAATATCCATTAATTAGTATTATCCAACAGGTAAGACCAAAAATCAAGGCCAATTTGGCCTGATGGCACAGATAAATGCGATGAGATGACACAGATAAAGCTAATAAATATGATACTTATATACATTCCCACCTTCTCTTCTTTTGCCAAGCTATTGCGCCTCTAAGCATCTTATCCTTTCCCTTTCTTGCTGCGCTTCCGCGCATCCGAGCCTCTGAGCATCTACTTTCCCTCTCTTGCCGTGCTTCCGAGCATCCGCTCATCTGCGCATCTATCATTTCTTGCTGCGCCTCCGAGCCTCTGAGCATCTGCGCATCTATACTCCTTCCATTCCTGCTATAAACTGCAGAGCTTTATCCAATTCGGCATGGCTGCCCAGTATTACCAGCACATCATTTTCGGCGAGGACAAATTCGCTTTTGGGATTTGTCACGGCTTCTCCGGCACGGACAACGGCTATTACAGTTGTGCCTGTTTCCGCCCTTAGATTTATTTCTATCAAGGTTTTGCCGACGGCTTTTGAACCGCTTTTTATAAGAACGGTTTCAGTAAGGGTAAGGTTTAAAATATCATTTAAATCCATCAGTTTTACGGGAGGAAGCGAAGCAGTACGGGCCATACCAAAATTACCTTTTTTTATTATGTTAATTTCCTTTTCTATAAGTTTTTTTGGTACATGCAGCCCTGAGAGTACTCTGGAAAATATATCTATGGTAACATTCAGGATATCATTTATATTTGTGAGTTTAACCGGAAGAAGCGATGAAGAACGCAACATTCCGTAATTACCTTTTCTGATAATACTCGTTTCCTGCTCTATTACATTCCTTGGTACATGGAATCTGGAAAGAACTCTGGAAAATATCTCTATGGAAGTTTCAAATTCTTCGGGAATTACCTCATCTGCTCCAAGTTTAGCGAGCTCTGCAACATCTTCATTTGATCTGGTACGGACTATCGTATAGACCGCAGGGTTTATCTCTTTGATAAGCCATATCCCGTGTTCAGTCGCTGCCGGATCTGATATTGCAACGACAGCAACCTTGGCCTCTTTGATTCCCGCGCTTTCCAATACTTCTTTTTTTGTAAAATCCCCAAAAACCACCGAGTCTCCGTCTGCTTTTGCTTCCGCTATTTTTTCCGCATCAAGATCAACAATTACGTGTTTTATTCCCGTTTCATGAAGCACCCGGGAAAGATTTCTTCCGTTTAGTCCAAACCCGATAATTACGACATGGTTCTTGTAGGTATCTTTTTTTGCCGAATTCCCGTCTGCTTTTACCGGAAGCTTGAATATTTTTTGTAAAAATAAACCGGCAGACGGGGCGGCCATGATCAAGAACGGAGACATAATCATGCTGACCACTGCTACCGCAATAAAATATTCATAATCCTGCGTTGACATAATATTTAATTCATTGCCAAATTTTCCAAGAATGAAAGAGAACTCGCCTATCTGCGAAAGGCAAAGCCCTACAATAACCGCGATTCTAAGCGGATACTTAAAGTAGAGAACAACAGGAATTATTACCGCTACTTTTAAGACTGTTATAAGAAGCGCCCCGCCAAAGATACCAAAAAGATTTCCAAGCAAGAATTGAGTACTGAGTAACATTCCGATTGAGACGAAAAAGACACTATTAAAACAATCCTTAAACGGAATTATATCTGAGATAACCTGATGGCTGTAATCCGATTTTGAAAGTATAAGACCTGCAATAAAAGCGCCTATAGAAAGAGAAAGCCCTCCCATGCTATAAGCAAGATAAGCCGTCCCCAGACAAACCGCTACTACGGTAAGAGTAAATAGTTCCCGGTTCTTCAACCTTACTATATAATGCATTATTCTATTCAGGACAAAGCTTCCTGCAAAATAGACGGCGGCTAGGCCGAGAACGGCAAAAAACAACGCCTTAACAAGAAGCAACGGTTGAAAATTTTCCATGTCTTTTAAAAAGGGAACTGCCACCATAAGAGGTATAACAAAGAGATCCTGGAATAATAGAATACCGAGGGAAATGTTTCCATAGGGCGAGTCCTCTTCATTTCTGTCGGCAAAACTCTTCAGAACTATTGCGGTACTGCTTAAAGAAACAAGAAATCCGGAAAGGAGCGCCAGGGAAAGATTTCCTGTAAAAAAGTAAACTACTGTTCCGACTACTCCTGCAGTTAAAAATACCTGAAGCGTGCCCCCCACTAATAGAAGCTTCCCGATAGAAACAAGCTTGGAAAGGGAAAATTCCAGACCAATGGAAAATAAAAGGAGGATAACCCCTATCTCGGCCAGCATATTAACGCTTCCGATATCAGAGATTAATTTAAATCCTCCGGGCCCGATAAGAACTCCTGCAATAATAAAGCCGACAATTGACGGAAATTTTATTTTTTGAAAGATAAAAGCCACCGGAATCGAAACGGCAAGAATAATTACGAACTCTTTAAGTATCTGAAGATTCTCCATTTAGAGCCTTTTTTTTCAACAGTAAAAAGACTGACCTTTATTGTTAACCTGAAAACATATTACAGTAAAAGCATTTAAAATACAATAAGAATAGACAATGTTTTTTACAGGAAGACAAGCCTAAATGAGAACTATGATAAAAAACAGAAATTCCTCATGAAGGGAAAAGTGCGTGATTTTTCTTGTAGTTGCTCAATTTATTGAGCGTTTTTAAGGCGCCCGATGAATCTGGCAACTACAAAATCAAAAAAATAACCGTCATAAAATTTCCGGATAAAAAAGGCTGCCAACAACTCTATTGGCAGCCCCTTACAAATAGATTCAGAGTTTTCAAATTTTTACTTTAAATTATTCACCAAATAAATTTGCGAATATATAATGCTCCTGAACTTACATCCACACGGATAAAACCAACTCCTATTGATTTTGATGCGTCACCGTTACTAACAGAGAAAGTAACATTATTTTTCATGGAGTTAAGATCATATCCTATGTTTCTTATCCGCATAATTGTCTTTTCAGGCAGGCCTTCAGACCTGAATACTTCCTTTCCTTCCACAATTATTGAAACCGGCCCGGTTGTTCCTTTAAGAGCACAGACCCCCAGATCTATCCAAACGCGATTATAATAGCTGGGAACTTTTTTAGCATCAACATCAATAGAAATCTCTCTTTTGGAATTTGGAGGAATTTCCGCAAGGTCAGTTTCTATAGTCGGAAGCTGACCCGAAGCAATCACCGGTATTTTCAGAAGCTTTACAGATTCTTTCCAAAGTTTCAGACCGGGACTGAAAGGTTTTGGAAGTTTTCCATCCACCCCCGGAGCTATCCTTGCCAATGTAAAATCGGATTTAATGTCTATCATTTCCGAGTCAAATTTAATCTCCTCCAAGGGTTTGTCATTTTGCACCAGACAAAGGTAGGCAACATGAGTTGTTCCTTCCCCTTTTCCCCCTACCTCCATCTTAAATTCACCGCCTTTTACCTCAACGGGTATATCAACGAAACTTACAGTTGTATTTTTTTCCAAAGTCAAATCAATCTTTTTCTTGCCGCCTTCAAACTCCAAATGCTGGTTTCCGCTTTCCCCCCAGACATGACCGACTCCGAGAGAAACCCTGTACAGACCGTCAGAAGTTTTGATCTTGAAAGCATTTCTTGTTTTATTAGGAACTGCAACGGTGTTATTATCAAGCGGCCTCATATAACCGGAGCCCCTTGTAACCGTAACCTTATTTTCCCAGCCAAAGCCGGCTGTTTCGCTATACACTTCATTGGAAACAATATATCCCAAAGGGGATTCGACATTGGCAGGCGCGAAATTAAATTTAAAAACCCCTCCGGGATTAACCGTTATTTGTATTTTTTCCGCGGCCTCAATACCATTACTATCCTTTATTCGAAGCATTACAGAATGCAAGCCTTCCTTAAATTGTATGGTATCCGCTGCTTTATTCGATAATACTTTTACTTTACCCTTTTCTTCTTCCGTCCATTCATACTCAACAATATTTGCGCCGGTTACCGTTGATTTTGTCCCGTCAAGCTTCACACCGGCATAATCTTTTCCGCTCATTACGCTCACAACCACATCTTTTCCTGCAACAGCTGTCGGATATCTTTTACCGGTCAGATATCCGTGCATTGCAAACCTGATCGGTTTCAGCGCGGTAATTACCAGACCCATATTATTAGTATCCGGAACAAAAAGCCCGTACCTCACCCCGCCCATAGTATCTATCAGACTTTGGACCGTATAACTTTCTTTTGGAATACCTTTAAATTTTGCAAATTTATTAAAACGATACTGTTCTAAAGAATTATAAAACGCGCGGTCTCCTGTTAGTCCATAAACATAATCAAGAAACCAGTCGGCAGTGTCATAATATTGCCTAAAATCAAGCGCATTTGCATTTTTCAAGACATATGCCGTTTTTAAAAGAGCTCTGACTACATCTTTATCTCCTGTAAGATTAGCGTATTCGATAAGAGGACAATACGCATCGTAAGTTAAGAAATAACTTGTAGGAAGACCTCCCTCTCCATATTTAGAAATATTCAGTTTGCCGTCAGTACCGATATCAACCGATCCCGCTCCATAATTCACTCCGATCCCGGCATCCAGAAGTTCTTCCAGAGCTTTTGCAAAAGGCTTGACAAACCATATATACTTTGGATCTCCCGTTGTTTCCCACATTAAAAACGCCGGCCAATTCATGGGTCCGCATTTACAGCTTATATTTATTTTGCTCTTATCTAAAATGGCGGATCTTCCATAAGCAGGCTTGTTTATCCAATCAATTGCCATTTTAAGTCCGTCCCCAATCACAAGATCACCCGTCGCCCAATAATAATAGATTATATCCGTAATAGGCGCTTGTCTGGGTTCTCCGCCGCCTCTCCAGTGAACCTGATTATGCCTTGTAAAAACACCATAATCAGTTTGTTCTATTTTCCCTCCGCCAATGTGTTCAAAATCAATATCAACTTTATGCTGAAGAAAAGTACTGGCAAAATCAAAATATTTTCTCGTATTGGTCATGAAAGCATGAGACAAGAATGCCTGACCGTAATGATTACCGCTGCACCAGCCGACACCTCCTGAAAATATATGAGGCAGTGTATCACCCTCCGGCTTATTAGCGGATGCGTTAATATCACCAAAATCAATGAATCCGTACCATCTGTTAACATCCCGGGTAACAAATGCCCAGTCAAAAACAACACTTGCCGCATTTTTAATATTTTGGAACTCAGGAGCCGCTTCATATGAAGGAAATATTCCGTAAACTCCGGTTGAGGCGAAGTATTCCGGATCGCAAAATATTAAAGGCATTTTATCCGTTGCCTTTCCAAATGTACCGGTATCAGGAGAACCTTCTTTGGTAACATCAAAATTATAAATCACTGTATGGGTTTTTTGAATACCCCTGGCATCACAGGACCCGTCACCGTCATAATTACCGGTTAATTTACTCACAAAATATCCCGGGGCTCCCTTTGTACACGGTCGAAGAGCCGATAATTCAGCGGATATATCACCCGTTCTATATCTTAAGTCCAAAAACGCTCCCTCTTCCGGTCCAAATAAAGCCGTTTTTAACCTTAAGTCATTATTTGCGCCGGCAACACTGAATGCAACCGGGTATGTTTTCCAAAGATCTTTAACCGCAGCTGCAACATTTCCTGTTTTAGCCCAGCCCTCAGATCTTCCTGCTGCAGGTTTTGAATCAAGGATATAATTTTGATCGTCTTTTTGGACAAAAGAAATTCCTTCAACCGGTTTGCCGTCTTCCATACCAAAAGACATTTTTGATTTTCCTTCGGAACCTGCCAAAGGAAGATCGAGCCCGTAACTTCTTATATGATCTTTTATTGAATATCCCGCATAAATCAGAGAATGATTTATTTTCACTAACGGAGAATCCGCATAAGCCGTAATAAACATTTTAACCGGATGTATTACCGTTTTTGTTTTGAAATTACCTTCCACTGCAACTGTTACCTGAATAGTATTTTTTTCTACAACTTTAACCGAATCCACCGAGAAATCAGCGCCCAGTATTTCTTTTGACGGCTCGCTTTCACTCAGCAAAACATTCATCCTTGTATCTGCTGACATTGCTTCAGGAGATACTACCGAAGATAGCGAATAATTCAAGAAACATCCCAGGCCTTTCCCTTTTGGCGTAACAGCAGTCGCACCCTTCTTTATATCCGACAGAAATTCCGCTTTCTTGCCAACTGAAAACGAAATAGCCCCTGTTGACACCGATATACTGTCTTTACCCTCTTCAACTTTAAGATTACTGCTTTTCAAGGGTTTAACATCCGTTCCGTAAGTTAATACGTAACCCGCCTGCCCTGATTCCGGAATATTGGATAGGAACTCAAGAAGGAGCCACTTTACTTCCCCTTCAGGCCAGTAACAGGTTGGTTTCCCGCATACAGAGACCGGCTTGCCTTCGGCCGTTTTTAATGAAATATTTTCTGCACTTTTTAGTTCTCCTCTTGGTATAGGCACGGCAAATCTTACCGGCCAGTTTTTTCTCACACCGCCGATATTTCCCCCGTCCACCGTTAATTTCAGCTCTTTTGATTTTACCGGAGAGTGTCTTTCTATAACAGGGATTTTAATCTTATTAACATCCGGAATCGTTCCCGGAACCGGACATTTAGCCTCAACACAGGCAACTCCAACACATACCAAAAATGAAATCATACATCTTAACGAAAAACTTTTATACATAATAACCTCCGGCGAATTTTTTATGTAGTTTAGCATCTATTATATTTGATAAACACAATGGCTTAACCTTATATTCCATGCCTACTATTATACACGATATTGGAATTTTATCCATCCCTCGAGCTCACGCTCGTTGAATTTCAAGTGATTGTCTATAAATATCACAGAAAATGACAAACCCAACAAAAATCATGATTTTTATTGCTTTTATCATTTTCTTGCTCCTCTTGCTAAAGTATAACACATTATAATATTCTGTCAATCCGACCAGACCGCTATTCATATGATTATATTGCTATTTATTGGTTTATATTTCCTTTATTTAATAGAGTGTATGATTTTATGGTTTTATCAAACCTACCTTACCTATTTTTTTTGAACCATCCGGCGCAATAACCACATACAAATATACACCCCTGCCTACCGGTTCATTACTTTCATTTTTTCCGTCCCAATCCATCCAACCCAAGTTTCCTTCGTCTGATTCTTTTATCTCCNTTATCTTCTCTCCGGCTATATTATATATTGTCGCAGTACAATCTATGGGCAGGTTGATTAACTTTAATTTACCGTCAGCTCCGCCATTAGGGCTATACGGATTCGGATAAGCTATCACATTGTTTAAATTACTGCTGACATATGTCCCAAGTACTCTATAAGTGCTAAAATGATTTACCTGCGCGGTTACTTTCCCGCCCTTTACCTCCTGCTTACCTTCTACCAATATATATTTGCCGGTTGTTTCATTATAATAAAACATTCTCAAGTTATTTTCGTTTATATCGCCTATTTCAGCCGATGTGTAGGGTATTGACACAGGTACTGCACACTCAAAGATCATAGGCTTAAAGGTCCACGGATTAGTGCTTGTATCGAGTTCTCCAAAATCCCTGCTTATCGGCTTTACTGTATCCCTGTATTTATAACTCGTTCCCGCGCTTGGAGGATTTTCGGTAATTGTAAACCCCACATTTTTACTTCCGCTAAATGCTCCTCCCGGTATTTCCACTCTTGTTCCGTCAGCATTAGTTATTATTGTCCCGCTTGTTCCATCAACGCTCGCCGCCTGATATACTTTCACCGTTACCTCGCCGGTAATATCGCCAAAATCTTTATCAATGACCCTAAAGCCCTGCCTTCCTATAGTACCAAGTGAAACGTTTATTGTAACTTTTCCTGAATCTGTTTCGGTAAACTGATAATCATTTATCGCGCTTGAAGCTGTATCTGTTGAGACAAATTTAATCTTATCCAAATATCCCGTCACCGGCGTACTATCGGTATAGGCAGCAATACTTATATTGATCGTTGTTCCGACTATAGCCTCGCTTTCTGCCTGTACAACAAGTCTGTTAACTGTTACAAGTTTAATTGTCTGTACACACGTACTTGTATTTCCTACATTATCGAAATATCTGACATTTATTAATTTATTCTCATTTTGACTATTCAGGGTTATTACTTTGCTTCCGGCAGCATACGCCTCCAGACCGGACCAGACAGTGCCGCCTTCACTATACTGCATTTGATTCATTCCGCTCAAAGCATCTGTCGCCGAAATATCCAATGTTACAACCGCACTTCTTGTATGTGAAGCTCCGCCGTTTATAATTAAACTTCCCTCAGGTCCTGTTGAATCATATGTTATAGTATCCGTTATATCCATGCTGTTCCCCGCATTATCCGTATATCTTACATATACTGTTTGCTCTCCGTCTCCGGATGACAAAGGCCAGGATTTATTTGAGCTAAGACTCTCCGCGGAAGACCAGTCTCCGGCCGATCCCGTATTACTAAACTGCATATTCGCTAATCCGCTCCCGGTTCCATCATCAGCTGTTAATGTTAAATTTACCACCGGCACTGAGGTATAAGAATCTCCTCCATTTATTATTATTGTCCCTGACGGCGCAATCGTATCCAAGGTTATTACATTTGTTACTGAAGTCGTTGTCCAGTTGCCTGCATTATTGCTGAACCTTGCATACACCGTTTTACTTCCCTCTGTTACTCCGTTTAAGCTCCAAGCTTTACTTGTATCATATGCATACACGCTCCAAGTGCTATCATCATTACTTATCTTCATACTTGCAAGACCGCTTCCTGTAGCTGTTGCCGCCAATGTTAATGTCACTGCCGTACTTTTCACATACTGCGCCCCTCCGTTTATACTTACACTGCAGCTTGTAGGCAATGCTGTATCTAGTGTTATACTATCCGTCGCAGTCGAACTCCAATTTCCTGCGTTATCTTTAAATCTTACAGAAACAGTCTTACTTCCGTCTCCCGCTATTAACGTCCATGTCTGGCTTGTCGCATACGCATAATCAGTCCAGCTGCTTCCGTTATTGCTTATCTGCATGCTTACCAACCCGCTTCCGGTCCCGTCTGATGCCGACAACGTTAATGTCACGCTTGTACTTGTTGTATAGGAATCTCCGGAGTTAACATTTATACTGCAGCTTGTCGGCGCGGTTCCATCCAATATTATCGTATCCGTTACCGCTGTTGACCAGTTCCCTGCGTTATCACTAAACTTTGCATAGACTGTCTTACTACCGTCCACAGTTGCCAGCGTCCACACTTTTATTGCTCCATATACTTCAGGTGTTGACCAGCTTCCGGCCAATCCGGTATTACTAAACTGCATCTGTCCCATTCCTGATCCGCTGTCTGTTCCAGACAATGTCAGGGTTACATTTGTGCTGTTTGTATATACTGCATTTCCATTCACTACAATACTACAGCCGGTAGGCGCAGTTACATCCACTATCGTTACTGTTCCGGCTACCACATTGCCGCTTACTATTGCATTTCCTGCAAGATCCTGTACTCCCGTTACTGTTACCGCAAATGTATTCCCTTGCGTATATGAAACTCCGGTTATTGTCGCTACATTATTCGCATACGTTAATGTCGCGCTCGTCAGGTCTGTAGCGGCTCCTCCCGTGGGTGACGCTACTTTGTAATTCCCTTTTATTGTTGCCGTCGATAACGACACGTCCTCGCTGAATGTTATATTTACTGCGGCGGTATTTACCACTGCCGTTACGATTGTAGGCGCTGTGGTATCTGCCAATGCAACATATTTTATTGCACTGGTTGTATTTGTTCCTCCGTCTGTTGTGACTCTTACATCATATGTTCCCGCTGTTATTCCTGCATTTATTACCGCATTCTGTATCTCCGTATCGCTTACCACGCTGTACGCGTTTGTTATTGTTACCGTTGACGCTCCCGTCATCTGAAGCATTGTTACCTTGTTTGATCCTAACCCGCCAAAGAATCCGCTGCCATATATTCCTATTGTGTTTGTCAGATGCCTGTATCCGCTGTTTGAAACCACAGTTGTTACTACAGGGGCAGGCGGATTTACTACAAAATCTACTCCGCTTCCTTCTCCCATACTGCTTGTTACTTTCATCTGATACGTTCCGGCGTTTATTGTATTCGGGATTACAATACTGTTTATCGCTGTATCGCTTAGTACGCTATATCCTGTTATTGTTGTAGTCGTAGGGCTGGTATACAGTTTAATTGCCGTCACATCCGATGAGGATTTCCCTCCGTAGAAACTGCTTCCGGTTATTGTCACAGTTACACTCTGACTATATCCTGTAGTGTTTGGAGTTATCGTTGCTATTACAGGCGCTGTTACTCCTACTAATGTATATTTGCTATTCGCACTTGTTAAACTTATTCCGGCTAAAGTCGTTACTTTTACATCATACGTCCCGCCTGCGAAACCTGACGGAATAATTGAATTTTGTATCTCCGTATCACTTATTACGCTGTATGTATTCGTTATTGTTAATGTTGAAGTTCCTGTTAACTGGATCATAGTTACGCAATTACTTCCGGCTCCGCCGAAGAATCCGCTTCCTGTTATCTTTATTGTATTATTTACATTATTATTTCCTGTATTTGTAGTAATAGTTGATACTACAGGCAAAGGAGCTGTTACTATATATGGAACACCTGCGCTGTTTCCTCCTCCGGTTGCTGCTACAACATTATATGTTCCGGCTAACAATGTGCCCGGTATTATTACTCCGGTTATACTTGTATCTGAAGCTACACTATATGCGGTTGTTATAGTTGTTGTTTCTGCCTTTATACTACTCACATCAGAGCTGTTTGTCCCGCCAAAGAATCCGGAACCGGCTATCGATAATGTTACGCTCTGGCTATATGTCCCTGTGTTCGGGGTTATTGTTGTTATAGCCGGCGCTGTTGTTGTTAATATTAACTTCCCTGTTGAATTTGTATTGCTTCCCTGGGTTGAGGCAACTATCACATCATACGTTCCGGCTTTCGTTTTTAACGGAACTACCGCGCTGTTTATTACGCTGTCAGAAATACATGTCCAGCCGGATAAGCCGGTGTCTGTCCCCAATCTGATTTTTACTGCAGTGACACAGGAACTGGAAGTACCGGCGTAGAAGTTTTGCCCCGTTATTGTTATTGTATTTATTTGAAGGTTTGTTGCGGGGGACGGGGTTATAATTGTGACAATGGGCATGCTGTTTGCCATATTTATGACACCCGATGTTCCCAGCTTATTATTACCATCTATTACTCTTATTGCCACAGGATTTTCCACCTTGCTGTACGTATTGGTAAATGTCATTGTACCATCTATTATTCTTACATTTATTATCCCCAGTGTGCCTGTTCCTGTAATTACAGTCAGCCCAACCGTAGGTGAGCATTGCACTGTATTTCCACTGCTATCCCTCGCTCTTATGTATAATGAAAACCCTCCAATGTCAGCTATAGCAGGGGCGGTTACTTCATAAGACGCAATACCGCTTGCTGATGTAGTTGTTAAAATTGTGGTCGCAGCTATTGCGCTTGATGCCGCTGAAACTACAGTTGTTGTTACACTGCTTGGAGATGTCAATAATGCGCTGAATTTACCGTCAGAATCACTTGTGCAATTCAAAATATTCAATGTTCCTGCCGTTGATGTTAAAGTTACGTTGTTGTTATAAACACCCCGGCCCCCGGCATCCTTTACTATTCCTTCCACAACAACCATCTGACCCGCCAGGCATGATTTCGGAAGAGTTGTAAGCGTCATGCTTGATGCCGACAGGGTAAATGAGATTTTACCGCTTAAGCTATTCTTTCCGGCTCCGCTGATTTTTATTTTAATATTTTCCGCCGCAGTGTATGTTATTGATATCGTTACCGAGCTGTCCGCGTTATTTGTTATAACTGCCGTTGTCTGACTTAAACTCCCGCTCCCCGGAGTTACTTCATCACCGGCTAATACCGCGCTCAATGTTACCGGAACCGAGCCGGATAATACCGCGGGCGCCCCGTTTATATCCAACGCTTTTATTTTCACGACAAACGGCTGATTTATCAAAGATGAAGATGCTGTCTCCAGCATAAAACTTTCCACAGTAGATTTTCCCGTCGGCACCGTTAACTGGGAATATACTGAAGCGTTTAAATTGTCCGTGCTATTTGCATTAACAACATAATTTATATCAGCACTGTTAAAAGAGTATAAAACAACTCTTGCCTCTCCATTAATATCCGTTGTTGCCAATGTCGACGATAAAGAACCTGCTCCGCCCAGACTGAAGTTAACCGGTTTATCCTTAACAGCAACCGAACCCGAGGTCAGCTTCGCGGTTATTATACTGCTGCTGTTTAATTTTACACTGGAAGGATCTGAAGCTAATTGAAGTATATAAGGGCTCGTTGAAGTTCCCAGAATATTTACAGTACCTGAAATCAATCCTCCGGAGACGGCTGTAATTGTATTCTGCCCTATTACAGGATAAAAATAAAGATACGTAGCCCCGGCACCGGTAAAATCCGCTTTTCCCAAAACATCCGTTGCCGAAGTTATCGTTGTAACGGATGACCAGGTCGAGGAGGCGTATTTTTTAAAACTGGTTCCGGAACCCGCAATAAACGTTACCGGAGTAGTTGCCACGCCTATCGCGGCACCGGTTCCGTCCGTTACCCGGGCGTATATATCTTTTTCCAGAATGTTAAGCGAAGTAGAAGTTGTTGTTTGCAGAGATGAAGGCGCAACTAATTTTAATTTTGCCCCTGCAGGCAGGGAACTTATACTCTGTATTGTAATATCTTTAGTTACGGAAGAACAAGCTGCCCTGATTGTATTATTTCCCGAAGCGGTAACACTTTGATACCTTGTTGTTACAACTCCAAATGCATCTGATATACCTGATGCAGAACTAAAACTGCCTGTCCCGCTTACTACGCTAAATGAAACTGTGCCTCCTTTAACAGGATACCCGCTGCTGTCTCTCAAAATTGCGGTAATATCCGAACTTCCGGAATTATTCAACAATATTACCGGATATGCGCTTAATTCAAGGCTTCCCGCGCTGACTACATTTAAACCGGCAGTTCCCGTAACTCCCGCGGCTGACGCGCTTAAAGCTACTGCTCCCGGAGTTCCTCCCGCGGTATATTGAATCGTTGCTTCTCCCGTTGAAGTTGTCGCCGCGTTACTCGCGCTTAAAGAACCTCCCCCGGACACTTTTGAAAAGTTAATCGTAAAACCTGAAAAAAGTACAGGGTTTCCTAAAAGATCAAATATCTTTGCTTTTAAAACAGCTGCTGTATTCGGCATTATCGAATCATCACAGGTAAGCGTAATATTTCCTATTTTTACTCCTGTTAAAAATACAGAAGTAACAATTCCCTGAAATTCCGCATTTACTATATTGGATCCTTCATTAGCTCCTAATGTTAAATTCACCGTTACAGTTCCGGAACTATCAGTTACGGCACTGGAGTTGTCTAAACCTCCTCCGCCGCCGGCTACCGTAAAATTAACAGTCTGCCCGTTTACACCCTGACCTGAAGAATTTGTTACTCTCGCACTTAACTGTAAACTTTGACCGCATAAACCCGCGGGCTGCGCTGTTGTGTTAACCAAACTATACCCTAATCTTGTAATTGTTAAGATATGTGTTATAGTGCCGGAACCGGCAGACAATGAAACCACAGTTGTTGATCCATAGCTCATATCGGAAAGTCCAAGATGCAACTTCCCATTGTTATCAGTAATATATGATGATAAAGTTGTTGTAGAAGTCGAAGTCTTATTTAATGGAGCCGGATTATAAGTTGCTATGGTTCCCGTACCGCTTAGTTTAGTATAATTAACTGTTCCATAAGAGATGGGATTGCCGGAACCGTCTTTTAACTGCGGATAAAACTCATTGGTAGAACTGCTCAGGTTTGTTATTACCGGGTTAGATGGCTCTGTAATCTGCGCGGGAGCCAATCCGGTTATTGAGACGGTACTGCTGCACACTCCGCTGCTTAATGTTATATTTCCGGTTCCCGCTGCGCTTGTATAAGTATTTCTGGCTAATCCCATGCTGTCTGTTGTCAATACCGTGCTTGAAAGTGTACCGATATTTTTAGTGTATGTCACATTAGTGCTGCCCACCGGATTCCCGCTCGCGTCCTTTAAAAATGACATTAATTCTAAAGATGCTCCAGTCGCGATACTTGTCGAACAGTCTTTCAATATTATATTCGCAGTCCCGAATGTCCAGGGTTTTCTGAATACTGTTTCAATCGTTGAAACAGTTCCGGCTCTCACATCCGCGGTATCGCTGTAACTTATAACATTATTATTGTCAGTTACGCGTATTTTTATTTTCTCCGCTTTATTATAAGTTTCATTCGTAATTGTTATCGTTCCGGATGACAATGTTCCCGAAACAACACTTAATGATCCTGCAGCCGGTGAAGATACGGAATCATACATGACAGGAGCTATATTAATACTGCTGTTCGCGGCCGAAGTATTTTCATATCTGTCTTTTGCCGTAATTGCAGCCGTGAAATTCGTATTAATATTTACCGGTGAAGGAACACTGACAGTATAATGATCTGTGTCTCCGGCTATTGTTGTTATATCAGTTTGCGCAAACACAAGAGTATCTGTTGTTTCCACTTTGATTGTATTTAACACCAAAACCGTATTACCAACATAACTAACGCTTGCTTTTCCTGTTTCATCGGTCACCACAAAATCCAATCCTAAATTTCCTCCTCCGGCTGTGATTTTTACATTTAATTTCAGACCCGCCACAGGATTATTACTTCCGTCTTTCGGCTCAATTAAAATATTGCATCTTGTTCCCGCTTTTAAACTTATCGTTTCAGGTGTTAAGCCTATGCTGGAAATGGTATTTGCTCTTACAATAACATTACTCTTTATTAAACTACCGCTGCTAACCTGAACAGAATTTACTTCGTTCGCGTTTATGGTAAGTGTAACAGCTGCTTCCCCGTTTGTATTCGTTACCGCCGTACTCAAACTTAAAGTTCCGGTTCCTTGTGTAACTGCAAAAGTTATTACCGTCCCGCTTGTTTTTATTTGGTTACCATATATATCAAGCACCTTCCCTCTTATTGTAACTACCTCCCCCGCGGCGGCCTGTTCCTTGGAAGGCGTACCTTCTACTTTTGAAGGTTTTGTATCATCCGCTATTACAGTTATTACATCGCTTAATCCTGTTTTTCCTTTTATATCCACCGCTTTAATTCTGATCCCCGCGGTCTCGACTTTTGTATATCCGAAAAGATCTGTCATTGTTCCGTTACTGAGCCCTATACTCGGGCTGAGTAATTCCGCACCGGCGGGATTTGTCGGAACATCCCCCATCATTGCTTTTAAACCTATTTTTATATTAGTGCTCACTACGGGCAATATTACCGTCTCAGCAACATCACTGTACGCGGTAATTGTAATATTTGCCATCGCGCCCGCTTTTACGGTCAAAGGCGTTACAAATTTATAATGGTCAGGAACAGCAGCCGTTACATTTACTAAACATGTAAGTTTTGTTCCTGATGTTTTTATGACTCTTATTGTATTTACTCCTTCATTTGGTCCTGTTATTAATTGCGTGAAATATGAATTTGTCGTAGATGAAGGATCTACTGCTCCGCCGCCGGCAGTCACCTCGTAAGTCATAACCGAATTCCAGGGAAATGATGTTCTTTTTCCTGTACCATCCAGTCCGTATATTGTAATTTTGCTTATATCTCCCGGAAATACACAAGACGGGCTGGTATCTCCCTCCATTCCTACAGCGGTAGTTGAATTCCCGGCTGTTGTAAAATATAAAAACGGATACTTCTTGCTTCCATAACTATTTACATATCCGGACGCGTCTTTTGAGATTACACGGTACCCGTATTTCGTTGAAAGATTTAATCCGGTTAAGGTCACCAAATGGGTAGTTACCGGAGTACTGTACTCCGGAGATACAAACAGATCCGACCATCTTGATACATCTCCATAAGTATTATTAACTGAATAGTAACCTGTCGGGCAATAAACAGCGTATTCCACCTGGCTTGTACTTGCTATATTTGTTGTCCAGGATATTACGGCTGTATTTGTTGTAGTCACCGCGGAAGTACCTGAAATAGCAGGACCTCCCATTGTTGCTTCATATTCATCGGTATATTGACTCATTGTGCCTAATGCATCGGCTAAGGCCATTCTATACCTGTAGGTTGTACCTGATACCGCTGTCGTATCCTTCCAAGTACAATTGTTTGTTCCTACATATACTGACTGCCAATCTCCTAAAGGCAGTGTTTTACGCTCCACATAAACAGTTTTAATATAAGCCGAATAATAATCCACTTGTTCATTTACTACAGCTTCTCCCATAACAGAAATTCCCGTCCCGCCGGAAGGATATGTGCAATATTTCATATATGGTGTCGGTGTTTCTGTTTTTATCCTGATAATATTACCTATTTCAGGAGATATAATCTTTCCCGCTGACAGTACATCCGTTTTGGCATCCCCGTCTATGTATTCTTTCCCGTTATCTTTTACAACATCATAATATCCCCTGTAAACCAGCCCTGTACTATCAAGCTTCTCTGTATCTCCGGCAAGAAAATCCATGCTTCCTTTCTGATTTATTTTAAACGAAGGCCAGATACCATCCGCTGTAAATATCCTTAAATACGTTCTTCCGGCTTTGACATACTCGCGCATAGGAGTATCCGAAAGACTCTCAACAGAATACATGGATAATTCATTCTTTAATGTAATATCACTGCAATACACGACTGTAGAAGTTCCGGAAATTCCGGCATTTACGAACATTATATATGGGTTCGACCAATCTACTCCTTTATCCGAAGAATATTTAACAGAAACATTATAATATCCGTCACCCCTGTTTATTATACTTAATATCTCCCCGGGATGCGTTATATATGACCCTGAAACCGGCAGCACAAAATCTAATCTGCAATTATTTAAAATATCCACAGTATGATTTAAAAACTTCGCGGTCTTTGCCTTCGCTTCTCCTTCAGGAGAAGATGTCCCGTCATACAAAGGCGATAAAATACTTTCCACTACAGGCTTGTATGCGCCAAAATAATATAAGTAATTTAAATTATACGACGGCATTCTGTTATTGGAAACCTTAATAATTCTAAGATATCCGCTATTTGTATTTCCGGATATCTGGCATGAGCTTGTTGTTTTTAAATAAATTGTCGGGGTAACACCTGTACTCGTATTGGCATTAGCGGCAAAACTTAACGCGGCATTTACGCCTAAATTATCACATATCACCGGTATCTGATTATTATCATCCCTGTTGTAAAATATTCCTTTGAAACTATATCCGCCTTGCAGTTCACTATTCACAAAGTCCATCTGTTTACTTCCAATTTTTCCGCTATCGTCAGTTGTATCAACACCGACATACTTATGATCACCGTAGCTGAAACTAAAATACCTCGCACCTATGCTGCTTTCCCATAATTTATGACTGTTTGAATCAGCAGGACCGGAACAATCCGTATCTCCAGGCACCATATACACAGGCACATTATATTTTCTTAATGTTTCAGTCAAATACTGAAAGTTACTCTCACTGCTTGATCCTAAAATATTTCCTGTTATTATTACAAACTCAGGATTAATCAGCTTTATGTTGTCAAGCATTGTATTTAAATCACTTTTTCCCATTCCGTGCGTCGGCGCAGATATATGTATAAAATAATAGTCGCTTTTTATCTCTTTTATAACCTTGACGGAATTTACCGAAGTATCATTACCGCCGGAATAACTCACATATAAATCGTACATATCTTCATACGCGCTTCCCGGAACAGCTGCCGTTATATTCCATAATGCCTTGCTCGTATCATAACTTGCGGTTACAGTAAGATTAACCGTGGTGTTTAATTTTTTTAAACCGGCCGTCCATCCGGATACTGAAGGCGATGCTTTGCATTTTATATTAAAACTTTCTCCTCTTTTAACAATGGTTGGCAATGTTACTTTTGGCGACTGTATTAAACCGGCATTTATACTCGCCTCTTCAAAAATATATACATATCCGTATTTTCCGGTAACTATTAATTTATTATTCGCAATTATGACAGGCCCAAAATCTACATTATCGGGATTATAGAATCTCCAGACTATCTCTCCGGTATCTTTATTGCACGCATACAGCACTCCTTTGTTCCAGGTAGTAAAATATACGGTATTTCCGGAAATACACGAGGTCTGAACATAACTAAATTTCCCTTCCGTTCTCGTTTTCCATTTCAACTCTCCCGTAGCTGCATTTACTGCAAAAAAGTACCCGTCTTTACTGCCAAAATACACTACGCCGTCAGCTACTATAGGCTGTGATGACACCGAATGTACAAGATTGATGGCCGGATATACACAATTAACAAAAGGAATACTATAGTCATATAACTTCAATCCTTCTGCGTAGTTATAACGCCATATTTCATTACCTGTTTTTGCGTCCAAACAATACAATATACCCTGATAATTTATACTGCCTCTGTAAGTATTTCCACCTTCTGTTCCTGTGCAATAAATCTTTCCGTTCTCATAACAAAACGAAGGCATAAATTGATCGGGTTTGCCAACTTCAAATTTGCTGTTTCCGGTCTCTCTGTCAACCGCGTGAAGATGTCCGTACCATGAGTAATATACGGTATCCTCGGCAACACAAGGAATACAAATATACGCATTCGGAACATTAAAATAACCGGAAAAAGGAGCCTCCAATTTAAACGGTTGTGTACTGTAGGCCTCCTGTGCAGCGTCCCTTATCCATTTATAAAGTCCCTGAGAAGTGGAATAATCTTCAACCGGATAAGGAGCCCCGCAGGTGATAGCTTGAGAATTCCCGTCATCAAGACCGTATATGCCGTAAAAAAATCCGTTATAGAAAACACTGCTGCCTCTGTGAACAGGCATATGCTGCCAGCTTCTTGCAAGACCTCCTGTCTGAATATCCCATTGATACCATCCCCCGTGACCTAAGCCGGCAAATACATACTGATTGTTTTCCCCGCCTATGCACGGATAAGTATCGGATCCCCACGTCCCGTCTGGGTTATACCAGAGCCTTCTCATTGTATTTAATTCATAACCGCAGATTCCGTTGCCCCATCCCCACATTATTGAAAGATTATTACCTTTACATACAGGGTAGCCAAAACCGGTTATCGTAACAATTGATCCACAGTAATTATTTGTTGTTACTGTCTCTCTGTATTTAATCTTTAAATCAAACGGTGGAACTATTATATCCGAGCTTTTCCCGGTGTGAGTTACATCGTGAAGCGGGTTTAACCAATCATCCGAGTAACAAAGCAAAGGAAGCAAGAATAGGAAAAGAAGAGAAGGCAATCTTGTTGATTTAAAAAGTTGTTCTATTTTTTTAAGCATACTCTTTTCCTTTTTTTGTTTATCTATTGTGTTTCCGCCCTAAAGCATGGCAGATTTTGCACCGACCAAACTACCGGTCGTTGCTCAAGCTTTCTCTTTATTTCCTGTACTTACTGCTTTTGCTTCTTCTGCTTCCACTGCTTTTCTTGCTTTGTTTCGTTTCTTCTCCGAACTTCACTGCCACTGACACTCTATGCGCACTTCCCAAATCTCCGAATAAACTGAAGTTGTAATCAAGACTGCAGATCATTCCGTCCAGGTTTTGTTTTACTCCGGCTCCTACGTTTACATTATTTACGTCATAGCCAATCCCATAGCTTCCGCGGACGCTTACAAAATTATCATAGCAATACTC
>C687J26860_1000375_pt1 | contig 27635 bp, 29 predicted proteins | sample RifOxyC2_FD_26860 | JGI IMG/M metagenome (IMG submission 26860)
CCTGGGGGTGGAGAAGCTCCCAAGGGTTTGGCTGTTCGCCAATTAAAGCGGTACGCGAGCTGGGTTCAGAACGTCGTGAGACAGTTCGGTCTCCTATCTGTTGCGGGCGTTGAATGTTGAGAAGGCTCTTCCCTAGTACGAGAGGACCGGGAAGGATAGACCTCTAGTGTGCCAGTTGTCCCATCAGGGGCATCGCTGGGTAGCTATGTCTAGTACGGATAAATGCTGAAAGCATCTAAGCGTGAAGCCGTCTTCAAGATTAACATTCGTTAAGACCCCTAGTAGACTACTAGGTTGATAGGCGTCAGGTGTAAGCATAGCAATATGTTGAGCCGAGACGTACTAATAAGTCGAGCGTACGACGAGAGCATTAAGTTGTGCTTGAATTGTTCCGCACCCAATTATTTATTCGTAGAATATTCGCAAATTAAACCAAAAAGAGTCAATATTTTGGTGGCATGAGCGGAGAGGTCACACCTGTTCCCATCCCGAACACAGTAGTTAAGCTCTCCAGCGCCGATGATAGCCGTAAGGCAAAAGTAGGCCGCCGCCAGAATATTGGCTCTTTTTTAATTGCAAAAATTAGTTGTCAGAATGTCAGCGGCGTGTTATAATTATTGAGCAAACTAAATAACTATGCCTACAGAATTAGTCAAAAAAACTTTGGCTTTTGTAAAAAAACAACTGGCCAATGAGCCCACCGGCCATGATTATTGGCATGTTAAACGTGTTTGGGAAACAGCCAAAAAAATTCAAGCGGTTGAGGGTGGCGATTTGGAATTGGTGGAATTAGCGGCGTTACTTCATGATTTAGGTGATTACAAGCAGTTGGAGTTTGATGAGCAAAAAGGCATTTTAGTGTTGCGTGGGATGATGGATGTTTTAGAAATTCCCGCTGATTTTCAAAAAAAAATTATTACGATCGTGGAAGATAGCATGTTTGTCGGCGACGACACCATTTCACCGGCCACTTTGGAAGGTAAAATAATTCAAGACGCCGATTGGATGGAAAATTTGGGAGCGATTGGAATCGCTCGCACTTTCGCGACGGGCGGACGTTTGAAACGCATTATTCACGATCCGGATCGTCGACCACGTAAACGTTTGCCCCGCGTTGTCTATTTGCACAAAAAAATCGAAGGCACCAGCATTAATTTTTTTTATGAAAAGATTTTGAAATTATCTGAAATGATGAATACCGAGACCGCGAAAAAGATGGCCAAGGAAAAAGTCCAATTTACCAAAATTTATTTAGATCAATTCTTGCGCGAGTGGGATGGCAAAATATGAATAAAGTAATTTTTACCCAAAGCGATAAATATTTAATGCTGGCGTTTGACCACCGTCAAGGTTTTAATAAAATTTTAAACCCGGCGCATCCGGAATTAGTCAGCGCCGACGAAGCGCTTATCGCCAAGGAATTGGTGATTGGTGTTTTCGCTTCCGAATGCAGCGGGCTGTTATTGGATCCGGAAGTGGGTTTGCCGGCCTATCAAAATCGTACCAAACCGTATTTGCTGTGTTTAGAAAAAAGCGGTTATACCAATACTGACCAAGGACGGCTGACTATTTTAGAATATAAATCAGCAGAATTAAAAAAACTGGGCGCGAGCGGAACTAAATTATTAATATATTTTAATCCTGAAGCGGATAATGTCAAAGAGCAAATGAATGTTGTGCGTGAAGCGTTAGCCGACAGTCACGCGAGTGGATTGCCATTATTTTTTGAAATTGTTACTTATGGCTACCAAGAGGTTGGCGCGACTCGGGGAGAGTGGGTAGAAAGATCGGTTGATATGTTTTTAAAAGCCGGGATTTTACCTGATGTGTTTAAGATAGAATATCCAGAAGGTGATGATTCTGCTTGCGCGCGGATAACCGAAAAGCTTGGGACGATTCCGTGGATACTTTTGACCGGCGGCGGTTCATACGACGTGTTTAGAGATAATTTAAAAAAAGCAATGACCGCTGGGTGTAAAGGTTTCTTGGCCGGTCGGGCGATTTGGCAGGAGATTGGCGATTATAAAACTATTGACGAAAAGCAAAATTTTTTGTACAATATTGCGAAGCCACGATTTGTGGAAATCAAGAAAATCGCGTTGGGATTATAATATAATTGTTATTTATTAGCTCGGTTTTGGAATCGAGCTTTGTATTTCATATTTACTATGGCAAAACCAATTGATTTGTATAAAAAGAATGTTGGGACATTACGTTTGAGTTGGGAGGATGTGGAAAAGGATACGTTAAAAATTATTGATGACATGAAACACGATAATTTTGAGCCGGATTTGATAGTGTCAATCGCGCGTTCTGGTCTTATCCCCGCCGCGCTTATCGCTTACACTTTGGGTAATAAACAGTTGTATGTTGTTAAGATTGATTTTTCCAAAACTCAACAAGATGGTAAGGAACAGGATTTAATGGAGCGACCGGTGATTACCCAAGAATTAACCAAAGATGTGCGCGGGTTAAAAATATTGGTGGTGGATGAAATGGCCGTGTCGGGTTCGACTTTAAAAATGATGAAGTCGTATATGGATATGAAACAACCGCAAGAGGTCCGTTATGCCGTGCTTTACAAACAACCTTGGTCAGAATTTACCCCTGATTATTCCGGTCGGGAAATTGAGGCCTGGCCGGTCTATCCTTGGAAGGAACTGCGTAATAATGTTATTGATCCGCGTGCTAAAATCGCGTAAGTTAGCCAAATTTAGTAGTTATCCACAGAAACTGTCAGCAAAAAGTTGACAGTTTTTTTATTTAGTATTATACTAATATTAGCCAAAATATGGATATTGAGATTTTTAAAAAATTAGGTTTTTCTGACAAATTTTCCAAAGTATATTTGGCATTATTAAGTTTGGGCCCGTCATCAGTGCGTGATTTAGCTGATTCCTGTGGGCTTAATCGGGGTACGGTTTATGAGGCCTTAAATTGGCTGGAACAAAAAGGGCTCGTGGAATTTTATAAAAAAGATACGCGCCAGTCGTTTGTGGCAACACCGCCGGAGCGTTTGGTTCGTTTGGCGCGCGAAGAGCAGTCCGCGTGGCGAGAAACAGAAACACGTTTGGCGCAAATGACTACGGAATTAGAGGCGCTATATAACCGCGGGGGCGCGCGACCAATTGCCCGGTATTTTGAAAAAGATGAAATTAATAAAATTTTAGAAGAGGTGCTGGATGTTTGCGCGGAAGATGCTGAAAAAACTTATCGGATTTTTTCCGCCGAAGGCGTGCGGAAATTTTTGTACGACAATTGGCCGACATTTTCGGATGCGCGCATTGGCAAAAGCGTGGCCGTAAAAGTAATTGCTTTGGGCGAGGGCGGACAGTTGCGTGGTTTGGACGAACGCAAGTGGCTCGCGGGCGGTGATCACGGCACCTATATTATTATTTATCCCGGACATGTGGCTTATATTTCTTTGGACGCCAAAGGCGATCCGTGGGGCGTGGTAATTGAAAACGCGGGCGTGTTTGAAACTCAAAAAAAATTATTTGATGCTTTATGGCAAAGAATTTAATTGGTAAAAAACCAACAGTGGTGTTTGATTTTGATAATACGCTGTTTGACGCCATGCAATTGAAATTTTTGTTTCGCGCCATTGCCCAGGCGAATGGTTTTTCGGACGAACAGTCGCGCGCGTTTTATTCGGCCGCGCGTAATGAACAGGATGGAATTATCGCTATTACCTTAGCGCGTTATGTTGATGAGGTTCGTCGTCGTTGTCAGGTCGAAGGCAGAAACATTGACGAAATCGCGACGGGCGCGGTGGTGGGTGAAATTCAGAAAAAGGGTGCGGGTTTGTTGCTTTCAGGGGCGCGCGAATTATTGGAATTTTGTCAGCAAAAAAAATTAAATTATTATCTGTTAAGTTTGGGCGTGCGTGATTGGCAGTTGGAAAAAATGCGTTGGGTTAAAATTGATAAAATTTTTAGTGATAAAAATACGGTGTTTACGGTTAAAGAAAATGGTGGTAAGGCCGAGGCCTTGCGCGCGCTGTTTGGCGCAGATTTTACCGGCAAAAATACGGTGTTATTTAATGACCGCGCGGATGAATCGGCCGAATTGCTTTTGGCGTTTAATGACTTAGTGGTTTTTTTAAGGCGCGACACTCGCGACGAGCGTAGTAGCGGTGAAAAAGTTATGGCAAATTTAAGAGCTGATTATGAGGACAGAATAGTGATTGCCGACGGCCTGCTTGAACTTTTAAAAATATTTAAAAAATATGTCAGTTGATTTTAACAATGTGGGCGCGGTTATTTTGGCAGCCGGTTTGGGAAAAAGAATGAAAAGTGCCAAATTAAAAGTAATGCACGAATTAGATAGTCGACCGCTCGTTGATTATGTGGTGGGAGCGATAGAAGCGTCTGCGGTTGGACGCAAACCGATAGTAGTGGTGTGTGACAACGATCCATCCGTGCAGAATTTTTTGAATGGCAGAGCCGAGTATGTTGTTCAAGCCGAGCGTCTTGGCACCGGGCACGCGGTCAGGCAAGCCGAGTTGATTTTAAAAGATAAGATAGCCCAAGTAGTAGTTTTGTATGGAGATATGCCATTTGTGCGTCCGGAATCAATTAACAGTTTGATTAAAAAACATCGGGAAAAAGATAATAAGGTTACTTTGATGACAGTTGTGGCGCCGGATTTTAATGATTGGCGTGAGAGTTTGAGCGGTTATGGCAGAATTATTCGCGCCGGAGTTGAAAATCACGTCGTTGGTATTGTCGAAAAGAAAGACGCGACCGCTACCCAGTTAGAAATAAAAGAAGTGAATCCGGGTTTTTACTGTTTTGATTCCGTCTGGCTTTGGCCACATTTGCGCGCGCTCCAAAATAATAACGTGCAAGGTGAATATTATCTAACTGATTTAATTGCCAAGGCCGTGGCGGAAGGAGTTGCTATTTCGTCTATTGTAATTGACCCGAGCGAGGCGGTGGGAATTAATACCGCCGATCAATTGGTGCTGGCCGGTAGTTTAATAAAATAATCAACCAATTAACTAATAAACCAATTAATTTTTATGTGCGGAATAATCGGTTATATCGGTAAAAAACAAGCGCTCCCCATTTTAATCAATGGTTTACGTCGTTTGGAATATCGTGGTTATGATTCTGCCGGCGTGGCGGTGTCGGACGGAAAAAAATTTACCAAGATTAAGGCGGTTGGTAAAATTGAAAAATTGGCGGAAAAATTAAAACCTTTGGATTTAAACGGCAGTGTTGGTATCGCTCATACTCGTTGGGCGACGCATGGTGGTGTTACTGAAGCCAACGCCCATCCCCATAGTGCTTGCGCGGACGATTTAGTAATCGCGCATAATGGTATTATTGAAAACTATCGAGAATTAAAAGAAAAATTTTTAAAAGGTCACGAATTAAAATCCGAGACCGACACGGAAATTTTGGCGCATTTAATCGAAGTGTTTTATAAAGGAAATTTAACCGAAGCGGTACGTACGGCTTTAAAAGAAGTCCGCGGCACTTATGGTCTCGCGGCGATGCATTCGGATGAGCCGGACAAACTTGTGGCCGCGCGTTTTGGTAGTCCGCTCGTAATTGGAGTAGGCGATGGCGAATATTTTTTAGCGTCTGATACTTCGCCAATGCTCGCGCACACGAAAGAGGTGATATTCTTGGATGATGGTGAAATCGCGGAAATAAGTTTAAGCGGTTTAAAAATTAGCAGTTTGGATTCAAAAAATATTACTAAATATTCGGAAACAATTGATTGGGACGAAGCGAGCGCGCAAAAACAGGGGTATGAGCATTTTATGTTGAAAGAAATTTTTGATCAGCCGGCGGTTTTTAAAGATGCGATTCGCGGGCGGTATAACCTGACCGAAGGCACGGCGCATTTGGGTGGTTTGAATATGACGAGCGAACAAATGCATTCTGTCAGCCGGGTTATTTTATTGGCTTGCGGGACCGCTTCTTACGCGGCGCTGGTTGGGAAATACGCCTTGGAGCGTTTGGCCGGTATTCCGACGGAAGTGGATGTGGGCAGTGAATTTCGTTATCGTGATCCGATTATTGATCGTAACACTTTGGTATTTGGTATTACCCAATCGGGTGAAACAGCCGACACTTTGGCGGCGCTACGCGAGGCCAAGCGCAAGGGCGCGTTCGTGCGCGGGATTGTTAATGTCATCGGCTCTACGCTCGCGCGTGAAACTGACGGTGGCACCTATATGCACGCCGGACCGGAATTGGCAGTCGCTTCCACCAAGGCCTATACCAATATGGTAGCGGTGTTAATTTTGTACGCGATTCAATTTGGGCGATTGAATCGTTTAACTCAAGCCACGGGCGAACGGTTGATTGCCGCGTTACTTGAAATTCCCACGAAGATGAAAGAGGTCTTGGCACAAAGCGAGCGGATTAAAACCATCGCGGAAAAATATAAAGATAGCGTCGGGATGTTATTTTTAGGACGAGGCATTAATTATCCAGTGGCCTTAGAAGGTTCACATAAATTAAAAGAGATTTCATATATTCATAGTGAGGCCTACCCCGCCGGGGAAATGAAACATGGAGCGAATGCTCTCTTAGGTCCCCATTTTCCAGTGGTGGCGATAATGACAAAAAATCAGTTATACGAAAAAATGCGTAGTAGCGTGGAAGAAGTGCGCGCGCGTAAATCTCCTTTAATATTAATTGCGACTGTTGGCGATGAGAGTGCCCGTGAGTTAGCTGATGATGTGATTTATGTGCCACCGACGATGGAACTGTTAGAGCCACTTTTGAATACAATCCCTTTGCAACTATTCGCTTATCACACCGCTGTTGCTTTGGGACGCGATGTGGATCGGCCACGTAATTTAGCTAAAAGTGTAACCGTAGAATAAAAATATATGGAAAAGAAAATTAAAGTGGTAGTCGTGGGTGGTGGTAATGGCAGTGCTATTACTTTGCAGGCATTAAAAAAATATGCCAATAATTTGGACATTTCCGCCGTTATTGGCACGGCTGATTCCAATGGTTCTTCCGGGCGCTTGCGACGCGAATTCAATGTGATACCGACCGGTGATATTTTACGGGCTATTTTATCTTTAAGCCCCATTGATTATGTGGTCTTGCGCAAGATTTTTTATGAAGTTCGGTTCAGTGCCGGCGGGGCTTTAAAAAAACATAATTTGGGCAACCTGTTTTTAACATTAGGCGGTCAATATTCCAAAAATATTTTAAACGCTATTATGGCATTGTCCGAAAGTGTGGGCGCACTCGGTCGTGTCATACCGGCTACTTTAAAACCAGTTGATTTAGCCGTTCAATTAGATAATGGGCGAGTTGTTAAAGGAGAAGGCAATATTGATATCCCCAACTATGACCGTAGGTTTAAAATTGCGCGCGCTTTGCCGTCTTCAGGGATAGCCAATCAAGATGCCACTCGCGCGCTACTGGACGCGGACTATATTATTTTTGGTCCCGGTAGTTTGTATACGAGTGTCATTGCTCCGCTTATGGTTAAGGGGATTTTTAACGCGGTTAAACAATCGCGCGCGCGTTTGGTTTTTTTACTGACCAATTATAATTTGATTCATGGCGAAACCGGCCCGAGCGATTTGAGCGACATCATCGCTCATTTAGAACAGCATTTGCCTCGGCCACTTGATAAGATTATTTTTAATTCTCATATTCCAGGTAAAGTGGAAGCTAAATCAGTAAAAGCCAATGGTTGGTACTTAATTAAATGCGATGATAAAAATTTGTCGGTCTATCGTGGGCGTTTAAAATTTTATGATTTTGGCAAAAAAATTTGGCCAGGTTATGACACTGAGCGTTTGGGAAAATATTTGAGGAAAATAATTATTTAAAATAATATGGACAAACCTAAAATAATTAAAAATGATTTAACCAGTCGGGCGATTAAATTTGTTTTAGAAGAAGAGGGTAAATTCGCCGGACGAGTTTATTTGTATCTAATTAAAAACGATCTCCACGACGCCCCTTACGGCCTGTTGGAAGATTTATTTGTAGCCGAGGAATTTCGAAGTCGTGGTTTCGGTGGCAGATTAATTGAATTAGCGCTTGGCGAAGCAAAAAAAATCGGTTGCGCCAAAATTATTGGCACCAGTCGCCATACTCGTCCGGAGGTGCATAAATGGTATAAAAAATTGGGTTTTGTTGATTATGGCGTGGAGTTTAGAATGAATTTATAATTAAAAAAAATCCCGTGACGTAAAGTCATGGGAATTTTTTTATAAGAAGACTATTTCTTCTTTTTTCCACCTTTCTTCTTTTTGGTAGCTTTCTTTTTGGTCTTCTTCGCTACTTTTTTCTTCTTTGCCATATGTGCCACCTCCTAACTTTTATTCCGATTAAGTCGGAATAATTTTTTTTCTCGCGATCGCGAGAGAAAACTCTTTTTGATTTTTTACAAGACAAGCATTGTTGTAAAAAAATCTTTCGACCATCTATATTATAGAGTGAAATGAAATAAAATGAAAGAGTATTAAGCAAAGTTATGCACAGGCCTTCGTTCCGATGCGGTCGGAACTTCGGCCTGCAAGCAGGCGGTGAGTGTAAATAAATTATTTTATAAAATAAAAAAATATTTTGATACAAATCAAAATATTTTTTAGCGTGATAGTTTGGTGGGACGCTTAGCGTCCCTCTAACGACGCTAAGCGTCGTGCCCCCGGAGAGGATCGAACTCCCATCTTCAGGTTCGAAGCCTGATATTCTATCCATTGAAATACAAGGGCAATTATATTTGTTTATTGCCACCCTACGGGTGGTCCGCCTCTGGCGGAAAATACAAGGGCTTGGTATTTGGGAGTTTATCATAACTGTGGCTAAAAATCAACTATTGCGTTTTCTCGGGAAAGAGTGTATATTATGTGGTATATTTAGACAAAGTGCGAGTCGGCTCAAGTCGATGGCACTAAAAAGTCCATTTGGACAAATATATGCGTAATGGCAAATTAAATAAATTTTGGAAATTAGGTGTTGAAGATTTCAATACCCATTATTTTGATATTAATTCTAAGTCGCATTTAGTGGTTAAAGAAGGGAACTATCAGTATGATTTTATGGATCTGATTAAAAAATACGGTTCGCCTTTGGAAGTGGTGTTTCCTTATATTTTGGAGGATAGGTTAGAGGTCTTGATCAATTTGTTTAATTCTTACATTAAAATTTATCGTTATCCAGGCAAATTTTATTATCATTATCCGATGAAAGTTAACCAAAGTAAAGAATTTGTTTTACCGCTCGTGACCGAGGGCGCTAATTTGGAAACCAGTTCGGCCAATGAGTTGAAGTTGGTTAAAAAAATGTGGGAGGCCGGAAATCTGAACGACAAAATCAAGGTTTTGTGCAATGGGCCAAAGACCAAAGAATATTTAGATTTGGTGACTGAACTTAAAACTAAGGGTTTAGACGTGATACCAATTATAGAAGGTTGGAATGAATATGAATACTTACGCCAATATCGCGGGGGTGTGGGCGTGCGTTTGGATGTTGATGTTCATATTCAGTCCCATTGGAATCACGAGATTGATCAGTTTGGTTTGGCTGATAGAGAAATTAAAAAAATGGGAAAAATAAAGAATCTTAAAATTTTACATTATCATATTGGCTCACAGATTGAGGTGCTTAAAGACGTCATGGTGCCACTCCGCAAAGCTATGACAACTTATTTGGCACTTAAAAAAGTAAACCCGTCATTGGATACGATTGATATCGGTGGTGGCATGCCGATACCATACGACCGTAAATATCGCTACAGTGTGGATAGTTTGATCGAAAGTATTGTCAAATTCTTGTTGGCCTTTTCCAAAAAGCATGGTATCACTCCGCCCAATATTGCTTGTGAATGGGGACGTTATGTAGTGGCGCCGGCGCAGGTGACAATTTATAAGGTGGAAGCGCAAAAAGATATTTTGGAAAGCAAAAGTGGAGAGCGTAAGTGGTATATTATCAATGGTAGTTTCATGAATGATTTGTTGGATACCTGGGCGATCCACCAGAAGTGGCATGTCGTGCCGGTAAATCATATGGATGCTAAAAAACGCACGCGAAGTTGGTTGGCTGGCATGTCCTGTGATGCTGATGATAAATATACCGCGCAAGGGAGTTATGTGTTGCTACCAAGATTTTCAGATATAGATCCGGCAGAGGGCTTATTTTTGGCGATTTTTGATTCGGGTGCCTATCAAGATGCTTTGGCTTCACACCATTGTTTGTTGCCATCGCCGTTAAAACTTTTAGCTCAAAATGGTGAGACCAAAGTTATCCGCCGTCGCGAAACCTTGGACGACGTCGCGAAATTATTTGGTTGGTAAATTACTGTTGGGAATATGAATAAAAAAGTTGCTGTCGGGCTTATCCAGATGAAACACAGCGCTGATCCGCGCGAAAATTTAGCTAAAGCCATCAAAAATATTAGAGCGACCGCCAAACGTGGCGCCCAAATAATTTGCTTATCCGAGTTGTTTCTTTCGGAATATTTTTGCCAATCAAAAGATAAAAAGTTTTTTGCGTTGGCCGAATCAATTCCCGGGACGACCACCAAAATTTTAAGCGCGCTGGCGTTTGAATTGGGGGTAGTGTTAGTGGCCTCCCTTTATGAAAAAACTTCTCAAAATAAATATTTTAATACTAGTGTAGTGTTTGACGCCGACGGTTCAATCGCGGGTAAGTATCGCAAAATGCACATCCCGGACGACCCTACTAACCATTACGGCGAGGCCTATTATTTTTCCGGTGGTGATTTAGGATTTAAAGCCGTGGCTACTAAATACGGCAAAATTGGGCCACTTATTTGTTATGATCAATGGTTCCCCGAGAGCGCACGCGCGGTTGCGGCCAAGGGGGCGGAAATTTTATTTTATTCCACGGCCATTGGTTGGCCGACCAAAGACCGGGCCGAGTTAAATCAGGCCGAGCATGATGCCTGGCAAGTAATTCAGCGCTCGCATGCTATCGCCAATAATGTTTATGTCGTGGCTGTTAATCGCACCGGTCAAGAGGGAAATTTAAAATTTTGGGGTACATCGTTTGTGGCTGATCCGTATGGTCGGGTGATTAAAAAAGCTTCTGCTAATACCGAAACCAATTTGGTGGTAGAATGTGATTTTGCCGTTAAAGCGGAAAAAGATCGGGATTGGCCGTTTTTGAGTCAGCGTTTGACTAAAATTTAAATATTATGCCGTATCGCATGCCGGCGGAATGGGAACCGCATACCGCCACCTGGCTGGCTTGGCCACATTACGAAAAACATTGGCCTGGTAAATTAGAAAAAATACCTTTTGTTTACGCTGAAATTATTCGAGCGCTTAAAGATGGTGAAAAGGTTTACGTTTGTGTTAATAACGCGAAAATGGAAGACGCAGCGCGCGACGTTTTAAAAATCGCGGGCGTCAATTTCACTGACGATCAGGTGAATTTTTTTATTATCCCCACCGATGCTTCTTGGGCGCGCGACCACGGGCCGATTTTTGTAAAAGATGATGCTGGCAATTTGATAATCACCGATTGGGTTTATAACGCTTGGGGTGGTAAATGGCCACACCGTAATGATGATATCGTGCCCCAAAAAATTGGTAAGATTTTTAATTATCCGGTGATAGAACCGGGCATGGTATTGGAGGGCGGGTCAATTGATGTTAACGGGCAGGGGACAATGCTCACCACTAAGCAGTGTTTATTAAATCAAAATCGTAATCCTAATTTAGACCAGAGGGGAATTGAAAAATATTTGAGCGACTATTTGGGGGTGAAAAATTTTATTTGGCTGGAAGAGGGGATAGTGGGAGACGACACGGATGGTCATATTGATGATGTTGCGCGCTTTGTTGATGTCGGTACTATTTTGTGCGCTTTGGCTGATGACTTGACTGATGAAAATTATGCTTGTTTGAAAAAAAATTATGAATCACTCCAAATTGTTCGCGACCAAGATGGTAAAAAATTTAAAATTATTACTTTGCCAATGCCCGGACCGATATATATTAATGATGCGCGCATGGCTGCCAGTTATTTGAATTTTTATATTGCTAATGACGTGGTTTTGATGCCAAGATATAATTGTCCGCAAGACGTGACTGCTTTAAAAATTTTAAAAGATGTTTTTTCAGACAGAAAAGTGGTAGCAATTGATTGCGTTGATTTGATTTGGGGTTTTGGAGCAATTCATTGTTCTACCCAACAGCAACCATTATAAGTAATACAAAAACCGCCAAAAGCGGTTTTTGTAATCGTGGGCCGGCTGGGGATCGGTTTCGCCTCTTACTCGCTTCCGCTCGTTCGGGCTAACCACCACCTCGCGGTTTGTCGCGCCCGCAAGCGCGCCAAACATCGCTCCGGCGTTCGATCCCCAACACGAGCCAAACTATTGGCTCGTTCCCGGCGCAAAACAAAAAAACGCCTGTGGCGTTTTCTGTTTTGTGGGCCGGCTGGGGATCGAACCCAGGACCTTATCCTTAAGAGGGATCTGCTCTACCAGCTGAGCTACCGGCCCTTGCTGATTGGTTATACTCCGTCTTTTTCTTCTCTTTTTATAATGGTAATTTTTGGCCCTTTCCACCCTTTAACCAAAATGCCCGCTTCGGCCGCTTCAGTTTGGGCCTCTTGCTTGCTTAAACCGGCGCCTTCGGCCACTAATTCTTTGCCTAAATACACTCCCACCACAAAATGTTTAGCGTGATCCGGCCCTTCTTCGCGCAGGACTTTGTAGGTAGGCGTGATGCCGGTTAATTCTTGGGCTGATTCTTGGAAACGGCTCTTGGAGTCCAAATACAAACCATGTTCCAAAATATGAGGGAGTTTTGAAATTACCCAGTGGGTGATAAATTGTTTGGCCGCGTCGTAACCGCGATCCCAATAAATCGCGCCGGTGACCGCTTCGAATAAATTAGCCATGATGTAGTCGCGTGCTTTGGTGCCGGCGTCTTTGGATTCGCCGTGGCTTAAAAACAAGTAAGGTTCCAGGTCAATTTCGTAAGCGATTTTGGCCAAGGTATTGGCGTTAACCAGCGCCGCGCGCCAGTTAGTCAGCTCACCTTCCGGGTTGCGGTACTCTGAAAATAAAAATTCGGTAACAATTAATTCTAGCACCGCGTCTCCCAAAAATTCTAACCGCTCATTGTGTCCGATCGGAAAATCGCGATGTTCGTTTAGATAAGAACGGTGCACGCATGACTGCACTAGGATTTCCGGATGTTTAAATTTTGTGTTGAGTATTTCTTGGAATTTAGCGAAATCTTTTTCTTTGACTTCGGGTAGGTCTAGGATTTTATTTTTTGCCATACAATTTTAATTTGTTTTTTCCATTTCTTTATACATCGCTCCCAAAACACCGTTAATAAATTTCCCGGAAGCCGGACCGCCGTAGGTTTTTCCAAGCTCAATCGCCTCATTAATAGCCACTTTGGGTGGGACACCGGTAGGTTGATATTGCAATTCTAAAATTCCAATTCGTAAAATATTACGGTCAACAATGGTAATTTGGTTTAGTGGCCATTCCGGGGCGTATTTTACGATTATCGGATCTATTTTTGCTAAATTGGTAATGACGCCATTGACCAGTTCTTTGGTAAAATATTTTTCTTGATTTAAACCCGCGCCGAATTCGGTTAAATTATGTTCTAAAATCGCCGGCAAAGCCGCCGTCGGTTGTCCGCGAAAATCCCACTCAAACAGAGTTTGCAGGGCAATACTTCTGGCTAAATGGCGATTGGACATAAAATTTATTAGAAGTTTAATACTTCGTCCCGACATAGTCGGGGCGGGTATTAAACAATTATGGATACGTCGGCGGAGCCGACACTTTGTCTAAAAAGCCCGCCCAGACACCCCGACTTGTCGGGGTCGGGCTTATTTTTTGGCTTTAGAGGATTTGGTTTTGCGGTGGGCGCGTTTTTCTACGTTTAGAACTTGACGGCCTTTGTAGGTACCACAAAATTTGCAAGCGCGATGTGGTAAAATTGTTTTGCCACATTTGGCGCAAGTACTGCCGTTTTTGACGACTAAAGCAAAATGCGCGCTTCGGCGACGTTTGTCGCCCGAGGTGCGCCTGTGACCGGGTAAACCCATATGATTATAATATTAAATACAGTAAAATTGTATCATAAAATAATGGTTTTGGCAAGAGGGGCGGTGGGGTTGATTTTTTAAGGAAAAAAAGGTAAAATGGGGAGTGTTTTGAAAATAGTCCTCGTAGTTTAATGGATAAAATATCTCCCTCCGAAGGAGATGATGCGCGTTCGATTCGCGCCGAGGGCACGACGCTTAGCGTCGTAATCGGCACGCTAAGCGTGCCACAAAATTATCAGCATTGACGTGAGATATTTTTGTCTGTATAGTAGAAGGTACTATAAAGGCCGTTAATATGGCTACTAAAATTGGTAAAACTGCGAATGGCGATGCTCTCCACTATTCGGTCGGCGTCATTATTAAGCAATATGGCAAGTTTTTGTTAATTGATAGGACTACTGAACCATTTGGGTTCGCGGTGTTGGCCGGCCATGTTAATGAAAACGAGACGCCCGAGGTGGCCTTGGTGAGAATCGTAGATGAAGAAAGTGGTTTAAAAATTGTCAGCCATCACCAGGAATACGAGGGTGAAGTACAGGGGAATTGGTGCAATCGTGGAATCGGAGTGCACTATTGGTATGTTTATGAATGCGAAGTTTCTGGCGATCCAATTCTCGTCGTCACTAAGGCCAAAAGTATTGGTTGGTATACTCCGGAAGAAGTAAGGAAATTAAAACTTGACCCCGCCGTGCATTATTGGTTTAAAAAAATTAAATTAATATAAGTGAATTTTAAAAAACCTTCTCGATTATGAGAAGGTTTTTAAATGATCTATATTTTTTTACAACATTGTCACACTCACCACTTTATCCGCTTCTTCTTTAAAACGCATGAGGCGCGTGCCTTGCGTGGCACGGCCGGAAGTGGCGATTGATTTAAAAGGTAGGCGAATCACTTGGCCCTGCGCTGAAATTAACATCAGATCTTTGGGATCGGCTTCCACTTTATCAATTACCCGCCCGTGGATTAACCAACCGGTTTTTTTGGTGATTTCGGTAGTTTTAACTCCACCACCGCCTCGGCCTTGCAAACGATATTCGTCCAGTGGAGTGCGTTTGCCAACGCCATTTTCGCCCACGGTTAAAAATTCCAAAGATTTATTCTTGGGGTCAACTACATCCATACCGATAACTTCGTCGTCGCTTTTAAGGCGCATTCCGCGCACGCCGGCGGCATTACGCCCCATTTCACGCACATCTTTTTCGCGGAAGCGAATAGCCAAGCCGGCTTTGGTCGCGATCATAATTTCATCGTTGCCCGAAGATGGTCGCACCCATTCCAAGTTATCATCAGTTTTTAATTTTAAGGCAATCAAACCGCTGCGGCGGGCGTTAGTAAATTCGTCTAACGCGGATTTTTTGATTAAACCTTTCTTTGTCACCATCACCAAATGTTTGGCAGTGGTCATGTCAGACATCGCGAGGAGGGTGGTAACTTTTTCGTTAGGCGCGAGTTGTAAGAAATTGACGAGTGCTTGGCCTTTGGCCGTGCGACTCGCCACTGGGATATCGTAAGCCATTAACTGGAATACCCGCCCGCGATTAGTGAAGTATAAAATATTATCGTGGGTATTAGTGGTCAATAAATGTTCCACGCTATCTTCGTCCTTGGTAGTAACGCCAATCACACCCTTACCACCACGGGTTTGTTGGTGAAAAGTATCCGGATCCAAACGTTTGATATAACCGCCGGTCGTTACCATCACTATGGCCGGTTCGTTGGGGATTAAATCCTCGGTGGTAAATTCTTTTACGCCACCCGCCACGATTTTAGTGCGTCGCTCCGACGCGTATTTGGTTTTAATTTCCGTGGTTTCAGTTTTAACAATATTGGCAATTTTTGTTTCGGACGCTAAAATTGATTCCAATTCTTTGATAATCGCTTTTTTCTCTTTTAATTCGTCTTCAATTTTTTGCGCTTCCAAGTTGGCTAATTGCTGCAGTTTCATTTCTAGAATGGCGGTGGCTTGGCGGTCAGAGAATTTGAATTTGGCGATTAAATTTTTCTTGGCTTCTTCTTTGTCCGCGCTGGCGCGAATGGTTTTGATAACCAAATCAATTTTATCCAACGCCATTTTTAGACCTTCTAAAATATGGGCGCGATCAAGATTTTTATTTAAATCAAATTCGGTGCGTTTTCTAATTACTACTTTACGGTGCTTGACGAATTCTTCTAAAATATTTTTTAAATTCAAAACGCGCGGTTGAATACCATCCACGAGCGCGAGCAGGTTACAATGGAAGGCGGTTTGTAAATCCGTGGTTTTGAATAAATGATTTAAGACCTTTTGCGGATAAGCGTCGCGTTTCAATTCAATTACGACGCGTACGCCGTCTTTGTTGGATTCGTCGCGCAGGTCCCGGATACCTTCAATTTTCTTTTCTTGCACCAAAGTGGCGATTTTTTCAATCATCTCGGCTTTATTAACCTGGTAGGGGACTTCGGTTACCAAAATTTGAAATTGTCCGGATTTGGTTTCTTGAATTTCGGTTTTGGCGCGCATCACAATACCGGCTTTGCCCGTGGCATAGGCGGCTAAAATATCTTTTTTATTGTAAATAATGCCACCGGTGGGGAAGTCCGGACCTTTGATAATTTCGGCCAGTTCTTCCACGGTAGTTTTTGGTTGTTCAATTAATCTAATGACCCCGTCGCAAAGTTCTCCTAAATTATGAGGTGGAATTGAGGTGGCCATACCAACGGCGATGCCCATAGTGCCGTTTAACAGCAGGTTTGGTAATTTGGCCGGCAAAACCATTGGTTCGGTGTGGGAGCCGTCATAGGTGGGGATAAACCCAACCGTATCTTTTTCAATGTCGAGTAACATTTCTTCGGCAATGGCGCGCAAACGCGCTTCAGTATAACGCATCGCGGCCGCGCTGTCGCCGTCCATACTCCCAAAGTTACCCTGACCGTCAACCAATTGGTGGCGCATGGCAAAGTCCTGGGCCATCCGGACCATGGAATCGTAAATCGCGGCATCGCCGTGTGGATGGTACTTGGCCATCACCTCACCGACCACGTGAGCGGATTTACGGTATTTGGAGGTGTGCTTAAGACCAATGTCCCACATCGCGTATAAAATACGGCGGTGGACCGGTTTTAGGCCGTCGCGTACATCTGGCAGAGCGCGTGAAACAATGACGCTCATCGCGTATTCCAAGTATGAACGTTTTACTTCGTCCACTATCGGCATTAAGGTTAATTTTCCAATGTCTCCTTTGGCTAATGGAATTTTAGATTGCATAAATATTTACTGATTATTAGTAGTCGTTGTTGATGATAAAATTGGAGTAGCGGTAGTGGTTGTAGCCGAGGCGATGTCCGGGGTTGTGGTTGCCATACTTATTGTGGTCGTTGCCGTAGTGGTTGCGGTAGTTTCGGCGGCTTTTTTTAATTCTGTTAAAATTGTTTGTAATTTTGTTTTAATTTCACCAGTGGAATCTTTACTACCCACAGTTTCAAAAATCTCTTTCCAAGTTTTTTTGTTTTCGTTTAAGAGTTTGTTTTCGTCGGTTTTTTGGAATTCAAAAGATGTCAGTTGATTATACATTGAATATCCCCAAAATAGGAGGATTATCGTCGCGAGAGCGCCCACCGCTAAGTAAAACCAATTTTTGGCTTGACTACGCGATTCGGCCAGCGCGCGCAAGCGCGCCAGTTGTTCAGTGGCGGTTTCCTTTGGTTGTTTAACCTCCGTTTTTATCTTATTATTTTTTTTACCCCCTTTTTTTGGCATACAAAATTAAACTAATAATTTTTTTCTAACACGTAAAGTTTCCGATCTTCTTGCGGTAGATCTTTTTTCTTGATGATTATTTTTTTGTCAGTGACTTCTGGTTTAAGCCCTAATTCTTTGATAAAATCACTAACCGTGCCGGCGGTCGGGTCGGTATCGCATTTGTGGGCAATGGGAATAATGATGCGCGGTTCCAGTTCGGTAATTACTTTGGTAGCGTCTTCGGGGTCAAAATAGCGTTTGTCATCGCCGATCGGTAACAATAAAATGTCCACATTGCCGATTTTGTCAAGTAGCGCCGTATCTATCTGAGTTTTAGTTTGTCCCAGATGTACAAGCGACATGCCTTCGCAATTAACTTTGAAAATGATACTGCCATCAGCGTGTGGATAGGCATAGACCATTACTTCTTTAATTTCAAATTCTCCCAAAGTGGCGATGACAAACGGGTCACCGGTAACGGTAATGGCGTCATTTTCGCCGCGTGAGAATAAGGCGACGTTGGCGCCTAAGTTGCGTGGAAAATCACCTTTGGCCGGACGATAGGGGTCAATTAAAATAATGACGTCTTCGTCATTGTGTTTGGTTTGCAGTTTAACGCAAGTTTGGCCGAGCCAGGAAATGTGCATAATATCAATTCAAAATTTAAATATCTCCGCCACAGGCGGACCCGCCTCTAGCGGGAAAATGAAAAATTGCTGAGTCGTTTTACGACCGATTATAACAGCGATATTATATCATATTTTTGCTTATGCCGCAAGCGTTTTACCACTTGAAATTTGGGGATAAATAGGGTATAATTTTTAGTAGATTTTGATGTTAAATTTGGCTAAAATATGATAAAAATTAAAATAGAGAAAATGGTGTTTGGTGGACAGGGTTTGGGGCGTTTAGACGGCAAGGCCTGTTTTGTTTGGAATGCTTTGCCTGGCGAGACCGTAGTAGCGCGAATTATTAAAAATAAAAAGGATTATTGCGAAGCCGAGGCCGTGGATATTTTAACGCCATCGCCAGATAGAATTGCGCCATTGGAAACGCATTATATGTCGTGTAGTCCGTGGCAGATTATGAAATGGGAAAAAGAAAATGAATGGAAGCGCGCGATGTCAATTGAGACCTACCGTAAAGTTGGTGGTTTGGATTTAACGCCGGAAATTTTTGCTTTGAATGATTTTCAATATGGCTATCGCAATAAAATGGAATATTCTTTCACTGATAATTATGACGGCGTAATGTCTTTGGCATTTTTCAATCGTGGTGAACATGGGCGCGCGGCGCACGCAGGATGTATTTTGGCAGACCCGGCGATAAACGAAACCTCAAAAATTGTTTTGGATTGGGTAAATAAACACAAAATTACTTATCGCAGTTTAAAAAGTGTAATTGTGCGTTCGAATAATGCCGGTGAAACAATTGCCGCGCTATTTATAAAAGATAAAATGGAATTTCCTGATTATCCGAAATTGGCCGGAAAGTTTTTGGGTTTTCAAATATATTTTTCTAAATATAATTCACCAGCGTCGGTGCCGACGGAATCGTTATATAAAGAAGGGCAGGATTTTTTGACAGCAGAAATTATGGGTATCAAACTAAAATTCGGCTTGTTAAGTTTTTTTCAAGTTCATATTCCAGTTTTTGAAACTGCTTTGGCCGATGTGGGTAGTTTTATTGAGGCCGGGGAGTCGGCCGTGGATTTTTACGCGGGCGTGGGCGCAATTAGCTTGCCATTGCGTGATAAATTGGCCAGTTGCGTTCTGGTGGATAATAATAGTGAAGCGATTGATTACGCGCGTGAAAATATAAAATTAAATAAAGCCAAAAATTTTTCTGCCGAATGCGTGCCGGCCGAAAATATCACCGATTTGATTGAAGCGGATAAAATTTTAATTTTAGACCCGCCCCGCGCCGGTTTGCATCAAGATGTGACAGCGGCAATTTTAGAAAAGAAGCCAAAAAAGATTTTGTATTTGTCGTGTAATTTATCCACCCAAGCGCGCGATTTACAGGTGTTCATCGCCGGAGGATACAAAATTAAATTTTCCAGGTTATATAATTTCTTCCCGCGCACACCGCATGTGGAGGGGTTGGTGGTTTTAGTAAGATAAAATATATCATGATTTAAATCATGATATAAATATATATTCTTAAGTAATCCTAACCTATTATTTTTGCGGTGTATATTTTTTTACCCAACCGTACCCATTTTTTTTGAAGTGAGATTGTTTGTCGGTTGGTAGATATAGCCGATCTGCTAAAAATTGTTCGAAAATCTCGTCCCATTTTTCAGGTTTTAAAGTACCCGACGGTGATTTTTTTACTAAATGTATAGTGGCAATTTTATTGTCATCTGCTATTTTTTGTGTCAATTTAGGTATTAAATCCCACAAAGCTCTACCCAATTTCGGTAGCGAGCGGTCGTAGTTTGCTACGTCGCTGGTTACAAAACAAATACGCCGGCCGTCTTCGCCGGGTTGTATTAGTAGTTCTATTTTTAGTGATCCAGCCGGTATGGCGCCCCCGTCTATTTTCGACGCTCGTATTAAAACTTTTCCCGCTGTATTATCATTGGGTGTGATGTGGCTAGAGTATGTGATTTCTAGGTTAAGCGTGACGTTATTAAATGTGACGCTAGTTATTTCTGTTCCCCCTTTCCGTTGTTTGTTTTCGTCTGCAAGCTCTAGATTGAGATTCACGTCTTCTAGTTTGGGCATTGGTTGTCCTTCTCTTTCAATTGTCATAGTATTATTGTTTAGTTTAATTAAAATTTTCTAATTACAAGCTATGTCGACCGTGAAAATAAATTGCCAAAAAAACTTTAAAATAAAAAAAAGAAATTTCCGGCTATTTCGCCTAACGTTCCAGCCACTACTGTTGCGTTAACTTAATATCACCTTTAATATTTTATCTAATCTTACACCAAAACCAAACTTTTTGCAATTTTAGGATTAATAGACAAATTGGTGGGGCTGGATTACTCGTTTCGTCCCTTTAAAATTTCAACAACAATTCGCATTCTTCTTTCCGGTTTTAGTCCACGGTGGACATAGATTAAACTTTTTAAACGATTAAAGAATCCGTCGAGAGAGTTGGTGGTGTTGGGGATATTTAATTCGGGAAATTTTTGATAAGTAAACAGGTAGGGTAAATTGGTTTTTAAACTTCGATAAGTCGCTCGTACTCTTTTATGAGTGTAAAACCATCGTCCCGTATTTTGGTCGGTGGTTTTTTCTTTTAAAAAATCTTTCCATTTTTCATGCCAACAATTTAATTCGTTGGCAAATTTTTGTTCGTTGGTATTAACTAATTGTTCGACAATTAATTTTAATTCTCGACCAGCGACTAATTTTGGTCGCACGGTCAAGTATCGTTTTACAATCTGCTTCTGGTGGAAGTGACACATTTGGGTCGGAATACCACTAAATACCTCTCTAATACCCCGTCTGCCGTCTAATATGACGGCACGAATGGTATACCCATTACCCTCTAAATGTTTTTTGCCTTTTAAATATATTTCTGCTCGTTCATGAATTGTTGGTTGCCACCAAACATTCTTTTTTAAATTTGGCTCTCGGAAAACAGTGAGGCCACTCGCGTGTGAAAAGAAAGTAGTGTCGGCGACGATTACTAATCCTTGCTTGTTTAATTTAACGACTGACCGCGCTTCGTCTTCATCCAGTTGTCTTTGCACCCATTTTTTACTGCGGTCGTATTTTTTAGCCAGATCAGAATATGTTTGACGTTGCCAAACGTATTGTTTTAAAAGAGCTGATTTTAATTGTCCGGCTCTTCTTTTGTTTTGAAATTTGTGTCCACAATCAACACACTTGTAAGTTTGGTTTCCTCTTCTTTTTCCATTCTTTTTAACGCTGTATTTTAGACAAACAGGGCACTTTTTTTAGCTGGCATATGTAATTTAGGTTAGTTTTTTCTCTATATTATAGCCCCACCGTTTTGTCTATTAAGTCTCATTTACTCAGTTTGGAGCAATAACAAACCGTTTGTTGATTACACCAAAACGACCACCATAAAACCAAAAGAGGCCTGACGGCCTCTTGGGTTATCCACAGATTGGGGTTGACGGGGATATAATTAGTTAGCTGATGTAAATCATTTTTTCACTTTTTGTTTTTTTTTCGCTCGCTCAATGGGGGGGCAAATTCGTCAATCAATATGGCGAAGGGGCAGAGGGGTAGGGGTGAATGCCCAGTAGCTATATCGTTTTAAATAATTTTATATCGCGCGCTTCTCCCCAATCCGACTCGCTCAATCTTTTTTAATCTAAGCAAAACGTCCAACGTTTGTTTTACTGTTGGCCTAATAATTTTGGTGTTTTTTACAATATCACCAGTGCTTGCTTCTTTCATCTTTTCAATGTATCGCCAAACAATTAACTGTTTCTCGGACAGGATTTTTTCTATGTTTTCTTTGGATAACAATTCCACAGCCACCTCTGATTGTTTTAAGATCATATCCAAAAAGAAATTGAGCCAATCAGCGATGTTTTCATTACCCGTTCCGATGGTTTTTTGACTGCGGCGTAACGCAACATAGTAATCAGGTTTATTATCTTCCACTAATTTTTCATGAGAAACATAAGGGATATACAAATATCCAGCTTGCAGTAAAAGCAGGTTGGTAAGTACGCGAGATAATCGTCCGTTGCCATCTGTGAAAGGGTGGATCTTCAAAAATTCCACCAGAAAATTTCCAATTATTAGTAGTGGATGATATTTGTTTTCCGCTAATGTTTTTTGTGTCCACTCTACCAAATCTCGCATCTGGCTCGGAGTAAGATATGCCGGCACGGTGTCAAATAGAATAGCGATTGATTTTCCGGTATCGTCTAACATGTGTACCTTATTTTCGCCTTTTTTGTATTCACCACGGTGTTTTTCATCCTTATCAACGTATTTTAAAAGTTCTTGGTGAAAATGTTTGATCGTATTTTCACTAAGTTTTAAGCTTTTCCAGGAATTAAAAACATTTTCTAATAGTTCATAGTATCCATGGGCTTCCTGTTTATCACGGTTGGTAAATTTTTGGATGTTAATACCACGCATCAGTTTTTCAATATCTTCGTCAGACAGGCGAGAGCCCTCAATACGAGTGGATGCGCCAGTGGAGGTGATCAAAACAGAGCGTTTTAAACGTCCCAAAACCTGCGGGCTTAAGCGCGCCCCAGTTATCCATCGTCCTTTTAACTCGTCAATTTTGGCAATCTTGGATACAATATTAGACGGAATTTGTTCAATTCGTTTGGCAAAATTGTCTGAAATTTGATGTTTTTCTGTTATTTTTTGGCTAGTATTAGGCATATATTCAAATTGGATATATTAACTATATCCAATTATATCCAATTAAGGAGATTAAGTCAAGCTGGCTCTTTACCTGTCAAATGATTGAGTAATGGCACTTACTATATCACTATACTGACATAGTAATGCTAAGGGTTGGTTTTTTGGCTAAGGTGTTGGGTTTTTTATCGAATTTACTAAATGCACTGTTTATAGATTGATTTTGTCGTTCCTCCGAGTTTCAATATTTGTTTGTATAATTTAAAGTATATTTCGTTGAATGTAATAAAAAATACTTGTTCATTTTTTGTTTTATTTTTTGACTAGTGTTTTTTGTGACATTAACAATGATGTCGGCTGGGAATTTGGTGATGTCGATTTTGGAGGGCGGTAATTTTAGTTGTGGTCTGTTTTATTATTTAATGTTGGAGATAGGTGCTCGAGGTCGCTCTCGTAGGACGCCAGTATCATCCCGATCGAATCGTTTGGCGATGATGTCATCTCGTTCAAGATTACTTCGATCAGCCGGTTCCGGTTTGCGTTCCGCCATTTTATCAGTTGCGGAAAGTGCACAGGGTTCAGACTATCTATCGCTTGTTCCACTTCCTTTTGCAATTTAGTTGTGTCATTTTTAGCCACAATTGGGTATTGTTGTGTTCTTTTTTCTTTAAGATAATTTTCATATTCCATTAAAATTTCATCAATTTGCGCAGGATAAAAAACGCCGTCTTGTGATGAAAGATTTTTTTCTGCTTTGTTATATATGATTGTAAAAAGTTCATTTTTATCAATACACCATAAGTAGGGATATTTTTTAGCATCTAATGTTTTTATTTTGTGTTTAATCATTACTTTTGCATAATCCAAATGTTCCATCAGATTGATTTCCAAATTTAATGTTTTTATTAGTAAATATATTGGGTAAATGAAAGCAGCAAAAATTAAAACATACCAAATAGATAAATATTCTGAAAATGAGTAAAATATTTTGCTTATTTCGCCCCAGAACATTCCTAAAGCTAACGAACCGCCACACCACAATAATAGCCACAAAAATATGCGGATAGTTTTAAGAAATAATAAATTTACAAAATGTATTTGTTTCATAAGATAAAATCATTGATTAATATGTTAGGTTATATTTTTGTAGCGAATCGAAGAAAACATCTTAAAACCTTAATTACCGCTTCAATTCGTCCACATTCGCCCCCCCCTCACCAATCACAAAAAAACAAAAAGTGAAAAAATAATTTATTTCCGATAATGTTTCGGCATCATGCGAAGTTGCGTAGTAATTTGGGTGAAGCGAGGTGGAACCGTATATGCCGTGTTATCGGATGTATTACTTACCCGTCTTCTTTGATACAAAATAAAAGGTAGCCCAAGTCAATATAAGTGGGAAAAAAAATGGCAATAAAATGTTTGTGAAGATGCCCTGTTTAAGTATGATTGGGAAGGTGTCCGTGTCAACCATATCATTATAACAAAGCCAGTAATTAAGCGGGCAGATTTCTTCTTGTTGAACAAAAAAAGTGTTAGGTCTTTGAATCGGAATAAGAGGAACAAAATTTAGAACATAAAACCAGGTAGCGAAAGCCTCTATGCACAAAATAATCCAATGCCATTTTTTAATTTTCATAATGTTAGGGTAAGTAATATTTCCGAACGTTTGCGTGTATGCGATGTTGCGTTAGCAATATGGGTGGAGGATTTTGGAAAAAGCCGTAACCAGATACAACTTGTTATATGATGTATGCTTTTTCTTTTAGGCCCGTCACAGGGCTCGTTTTTAGATGGCGTAAAAATTGGATTTTTAACCATTTGACGGGGCGCAAGAGGGGAACGAAAGGGGTGAATTGCGCCCCGACAAAATATTTTATTTGTTTAACAATTCCATCAATTCGGTAAATATATAAATTTTATTCCGTTGTTTTTTTGGGTCAGCTTCTTTTAATATCCCAGCGGTAACAAATTTAGCAATTAAACTAAACAAGGTTTGGGTGTTTTTAATTTTAACAAATTTTCGTAAACTTGCAGTAGTAAAAATTGGACGTACAAAAATTGCATCCAACAAATTTATTGCGTGTATAGAGTTAACAATAGAGATTTTTTCTTTATGAGTAACGTATAATTTTAGTATTTCTTTCCCGGTTGACTCGGCCTTTTTGGCTTGGATTGCCAAAGCGTCTAAGAAGAATTTGATCCAACTTAGCCAATCTTGTTTTTCACTAACGCCGCGTAGTAATTCATAATAATATTGTCTGTGTTCTTCAAAAAATTCGCTCAAATACAAAAATGGGTGAGATAGAAGTTTTTTCTCATACAAAAATAACGAGATTATTAGCCGGCCCACGCGGCCGTTACCGTCAAGAAAAGGATGAATAGCCTCAAATTGGTAATGAGCTACGGCAATTTGTATCAGTTTATCTTTTTCTTCGTCAGAATTTAAATAATTTTCAAAATTGCTAAATAACGGAATAACTTCGTTTGCCGCGGGCGGTACATAGGATGCATCCTCAATACTTGCGCCGTATTTGCCGATATATACTTGCACTTTTCTAAACTCGCCTGGTGCTTTGTTAGCACCTCGACCTGATTTTAACAAGGTGGCGTGTATTTTTTTTACCAAGTTTTCTGATATCGGCAATGATTCTAAACTTTTAATCCCCAAATCTAAAGCTTGTCGATAATTAATTACCTCGTTTATGTCCTTCTGTTTTGTGGTTTCATCTTTTTTGTTGGTTAAGGCCTCAAATTGTAAAACTTCTTCCAGGGTCGCTTGTGTGCCTTCTATTTTGGAACTTTCCACCGCTTCTTTGGTTTGCATGGTTCGGCCAAGTAGGGCAGGGTTGGGTAGAGCGTTAAGCAAGGAATCCAAGCCAGCAATCGCTCGATGGGCTTCGGTAATTTTACCGATTAGCTGGTCATAATCAATTTTTGGCGGTAATTTAGGTAAAACGAAGGGTTTTATTGGCATATTTTATGATTAGAATAAGGGGTTTTGTTATTCCAAGGGTTAGAATAACGAAATGGCTTATTCCAATAATAGCATACTTTTTAGAATAACACAAGAAAGATATAAACTAACTTTAACTGTGTATGGATACCTACCTAAAATTTTTAAAATTTCTTTTGTTGTTCTTTTGTAACGGACCGCGCCTTTCCCAATGGGTGGATAGGCAAGAGCGTTTTGAACATGAGAAATGATGTGATGTGCGTCTGTCGCTCTTTGTATTTCAATCGATGTAAATCCAGTCCGACCGTATCCTCGTAAAAAAGCTTTTTGAATTAGACGAGTTACGGCCTGTCGTTTTCCGAAGAGATCCATTTTTTTATTATCAATGGTGATTACCGAAAAATCTCTGAAGAAAATGTCAATTTCTGCGAGATCCCAATCAATCAAAATAATCCTTCCGTTTTTTGTATAAATGTGATTTTGCAGACCAGGATCGCAATGGCACAACACTTTCTTACACCGGAGCGCGTAGCGAGTGAGCGTGTTAATAACAAAATCTTGTATCCGAACATAGCTTTTTTCGGAAAGAAAGCTTTTACGTGCGAAGTTTCTTAAAACATCTCTAAACCAACCATAATCCCCCTTGGGCGAGCTTGTTTTGAGAGGACAGTTTTTTGAAAGCCTTATTGCGTGAATTCGCTTCAGAAGCCGGCCAAATGTTTCAAAGTATTTTTGTAATGAGACATCGCCATTTCTTATCGCGCTCCACCCGTCTCTTCCCTCAACGAATTCCGTCAACATATAGCCAAAACGGAAGGGCTTGTTTTTTCTCGTACAAAAAATTATTCTAGCAGTGTTAACGCCCGCTTTTTTTAACGCTTTATCAACCCAAAGGAGTTTTTTGTCGTCTGGAAAATCATTTTTGGCAAATATTCTTGCAACCACAGTGCCTTGGCTCGTCTCAACCTTAAAAACATAGTTCATACTGCCCCCCGTGAGTTCTTTGATCCGGTCTACCTTATATTTCGTGTCGCTTTCAATAGTCTTTTTAAGTGGTCCGATCATTCCTAGTTTATTTTTTAACAAATTGTTTTTCATATTACCTTTGGAGTTAATATAAAAATTCGGTTTTTGGCCATTTCGCAATGGGCGAAAACACAGCATTTCCCCTTTAAAATAAAACAAAAATAAAATTTTTTCACTATCTAAAAACGTCGCTGTCTGGCGAAAAGGAAAAGCTTATTTCACATAATGGTTCGCGGAGCCCGCGAACCATTCGGCAAAAGAGCGAAGCGATTTTGCCGAATGTTCCAGAATATACGATGTTTGCCAGCGGTATAATATGCCCGAAGGGCGACCAGTGGCAAATATGGGTGGAGTGAAGGAGCGAAGCGACTGAACGGAACCGCTTATGCGCTGTTAGCTGATGTATTCCTTTTCTTTTGTCCCGCCATCGGCGGGGCTTGTTTTNAAAATTTTCAAATTTCTTTTTCCGTTTTGGGCGAAGGGCAGAGGGGATTAAGGGGTGAATGCCCGAGCCCAAAACACTTATCTGCTTTTAATATAATAAGTGATTTTTTAATATAGTCTTTTATAATCCATCGGAT
>C687J26860_1000601_pt1 | contig 20129 bp, 16 predicted proteins | sample RifOxyC2_FD_26860 | JGI IMG/M metagenome (IMG submission 26860)
ATATTCTCCACCACCTTAATCTTTATCGCCGCAAACCTCACCAAGTCAGGGTTAATAGTATAAAGAATCAAATACGATCCAAAAGCCAATACAACTCCCGTCACCGCCCCAAAGATATATTCTTGCGCTGTCTTAATTCTTTCCGGAGATCCTCCCGCAGTAAGCCAAATTCCTCCAGCAAAGATTATCACTACTACTGCCAATATTCCCACAATACCCAAAACATAGTTATACAACGCAGAAACATATTCTCCAATGTAAGGAAGATAAAAATATCTTTCTTCTCCTTCTTTAACAATTTGCCCTCCCCCAAAAAGGCTACCGGATCCGGGAATATCTATATTAAGATTGGGGGGCATTAGTTCTACCTTAGATGTTTCGTCTTTGGTGGTTTCGGTTGCAGCGGGTCTAATTTGGTCACCTGGTTCTCTTTTCCATAGACCGCTACCAGACCTAAACCCATGATCTCCACATAGAATATTACAAGTTTGGTTGACAGGATTGCATATTTTTGTAACATCATCACTGCACAAACAACATGTCACGACTTCTCCCGTGGCTCTTACTCTTTCTATTGGTCTATAAGATTCGTCTCTCCTACTGCATATTGTTGCACACTCTGGAGAATTTTCCGCACAAACAAATTCCGTGGTTGCTCTTCCCGTATGCATTTCCATTCCAGTAGCCGGATCCCATCCGAGATCACCAGAACATCCGCAACAAGTTACTTCGGCTAGAGCAATATCTACAAAAAACGAAGAGAAAAAAATAAGGCTGAAGGTGGCAACAAGAAAGATTTTTTGGGGATATTTTTTTATTTTAAAAGTCATATTTTTTGTCATTCCCGTGTGGGTAGGAAACTATTTTCTGTATTTGTAAGAGTGGATTCCCGCCTGCGCGGGAATGACAGAGCAAAACTGGTATTACCTTAATCTAATTCTATTCAACTGTCCGCTTCCCTTATCAGTAAAAAATAAATATTGTCCGTCAGGGGAGACAGTGAGAGATTCGGCAGTTTTATTTGGGTAAGGAGTGGCAATTACTGATTTTAGACCAGTCTTTAAATCAATTTTATAAAAAATATCAGGAGTATAATTTGAAAGGGAGGGAGCCATGCCGGCGCCACGCTCTAAATTTTGAGGAACGGCGCAATAAATAGTATTTTCATCAGAATAATCGCATTTTTCCGCCCAAGTATTTATCCCCAAACTTTTTCTTCCTTCACCAATATTATCTCCTTGAGCTCCTGAAATCCAAAGCAGGGGTTTATAGTCCGAAGCGCTATTATAAACATTGTAAAGAATATTTTTTCCGGTCGGCGACCATTTATAATCAAAACCCCAGCCTTCCACCATCAAGCCTTTATAATTTTCTCCGTTTTTACCAACCATTAAAATCATTTGGCGATCAAAACCTTGCGCTTCACCCGTACGGGAAGTAGCGATTATTTGGTTATTCGGCGACCAAGATACTTTTACCTTATCCCCATTTTCTCCAACCGGTTCAATCGTTTGGGCATTAGTACCATCGGCATTGGCGGTAAAGAGCCAACGATTGTCCGGAGAAACTCCCATACTAATTCCCGAGATTTGTGTACTATCAGGCGAGAAATCAAATTTCTCCCAGTGCTTGGGAAGAGTTATTTGTTTTTGAGTGGCAAAATCAAAAACAACATTTGAGCCGTCGGGAAATTCCAAAACTGCTTTATTCGCATTTGGCGCCCAATTAACTTTGTCCACGTCTTTAAAAATTTTATCAGAAAGTATTGTTGTTTTTCCGTCGGGCGTGATTCTATAAAATTTTCCTTCGGATTTATCATAATATTGTAAATTTTGTCCATCTTCTGACAGAGTTACGGCTTTTGCCGGTTTTTGGGTTAAAGTTGCGGCCCAAGTAGATCCGCCTTGAGCAATTTCCGAGACTTGCGCGGGTAGGGGAGCCGGCGGGCGAAGAATTGGACCGGAAACAGGTAAAAAAGTCTCAGATGGAGTCGTTTCCTCTGTCGGCTTTTGAACACCTTTTCCGGCCGAAGGCAGTTGTCCACTAACAGTTTCCTCGGGCGTTTCGGGAATTATTACTTCAGGCGCAGGTTTGAAAAAAAGAAAATAAAGTAAATAGGCAAGTCCGATTGTCGCGACAGTAAATCCAATAACTGCGAGGATTTTTTTCCAGTTAAAATTCATAAATATAAATAATTTATTATTCAACAGAGTTTTTAACAGCCCCTACGACAGCTTTGTACATTAAAGATGCCGGTGATTCTGTAACTAGGATATAGCCCATAAAAAGAATGCCAAAAACTGCTACTACAATCACTACATTTATAAGTACCGTAAGGCCGATCTCAAAAGGTTCCATAGTTGCTTGAACCCTTTTTTCAACAGATTTTTTTAATTGACCAGGAAGAGCCTCCTTTACTCCCGGAACTAGGTCGACGAGCCATTCCCCGGCTTTGGGAAAATATCTAGAAAATGGTCCGCCAAGATAGGCCATCACATAATGAAAGTTTATGTAGAAAATAGTAAGTCCATAACTTGTGAATGTCCATAGGCTAATCCACGATTCTGCTAGGGCTTTTCCTGTTGCTTTGCGCGCCGCGTCTTCCGCTTCGTTAATTCCTTTTTTTAGAGCATCTATTGCCCCTAATTTTTTTTCGTCGTCTTCCTTTTCTTCTTCAGAATTTTTTTCATCAGGATTTTCAGACTCGGATTTTTTTTGGTTTTCCCGTCGAATTTTTGCCATCAGACCGATGACGCTTTCTTCTTCCCTCCCTTCTTCATCATCTTCTCCTTCCTCTTCCTCTTCTTCATCTTCCTCTATCTCTTCTCTGTCTTCGGGGGGTGGTTGTGGCAACGGTGGCATTCCGCTATTATAGCTCCCCGGTTGCCACGAAGATCCCTCTTGATTTTGCCCTAAATTATTTTGTCCAGTTGAAAGATTTTCCATTGGTGTTCCCCGCGTCATTCTGAGCGAAGCGAAGAATCTCCCGTTATGCGCCCCGCAATTGCGGGGCGAGATCCTTCACTGCGTTCAGAATGACAAAAATAGGTAAGTCTTGCGTTAAATTAAAATCAGTTTTTATTTTTTAAGCCATTTTTCTCAACAAAGCGATTCGTTCTTCAATCGGCGGATGAGTGGAAAATAAATTATGTATTGAATTTTTAGTTTTTGCGCCAAAAGGACTGGAAATATATAAATGGGCTACGGCATTATTCGCTTTTTTGAGAGGCGTTTTGTAGTTTGATATTTTTTCCAAAGCTCTGGCTAATCCTTCGGGGTAGCGAGTTAGAAGCGAACCATCCGCATCGGCCAAAAATTCTCTTTTTCTGGAAACAGCTAATTTTATAAGCTGAGCAATGAGCGGGGAGAGAATAGCTAAGATAATGCCAATGATAATAAGAATCTTGTTTATTTGATTATTGTCATTATCTCTTCCGCCACCAAAAAGGCGAAATCTCAAAAACCAATCTGAAAGAAGAGCAACGGTTCCAACTAAAACAATGACGATCATCATTAACCTAATGTCATAATTTTTAATATGAGAAAGTTCGTGAGCGATTACGCCTTCCAATTCCTCGTTTTCTAAACTCTCAATCAATCCGGTTGTGAGGGCGATAGAGGAGTGCTTTGGATCTCGACCTGTGGCAAAAGCATTTGGCGCGGGATCAGGAATAATATAAATTTTTGGCATTGGTAGGCCGGAGGTAATGCATAAATTTTCTACTAGGCGATAGATATAAGGGTTTTCTTCTTTTTTAAGCGGTCCCTTGGCTCCGGAAGTGATAAGAGCGACCTTGTCCCCGCCATAATAGCTAAAAAGAGCCATGACTAAGGAAATACCTCCCGCGACAATAAGTCCGCCATATCCATAGCCCCCAGCTTCTCCCAAGAGCCAGCCCAAAAGAGCAATAAATACAACAAAAATACCTACTAATAAAATAGATTTTCTTTTATTGGCAGTAATTTGATTATACACAAATAATAAGCGAATTTACGCGAAAAATATGCGAATATTTGCTTTGATTAGCTCAGTGATTAGAACCGCACTTTTACGTTCTCTCTTTCCTCCTTATTTTCTATCTCAAAAAATCCTCGATTGGCAAATTTAAAAATGCCGGCGATTATATTACTGGGGAATGTTTGGATTTTAATATTAAAGTCGCGGACATTGCCGTTATAGAATCGGCGAGAGGCCTGAATTTTATTTTCCGTGTCCGAAAGCTCGTCTTGCATTTGAAGAAAGTTTTGCGAAGCTTTAAGGTCTGGATAATTTTCCGCAACTGCAAATAGGCTCTTTAATGTTCCGGTCAAGACATTTTCCGCTTTACCGATTTCGGTAGGGATTCCGCCTTGTTCGGCTTGCATAGCCATAGTCCTTGCCTTAGTGACGGCTTCAAAGACACCGCTTTCATGACTGGCGTAACCCTTGACTGTTTCCATTAAATTGGGTATCAAGTCGTAGCGTCTTTTTAATTGGACATCAATATCTGACCAAGCTTCGTCTGTTCTGTTTTTTAGGGTAATAAGGGCATTGTAAACCAAAATAGCCCAAATAATGATTATGGCAGGAATGGCGATAATTAGGATAATAAAATACATCATATTAATAACGAGCAACGAACAACGTGCGACAACATAGAGACATTTTGACGCAAGTTGCAAATTACTGTTTATTAGTTTAAAATTATTTAAAGCTTTATAGTATTGTATAATAAAAAAAAGCTAAAGTCAAAATAAATAATAACCATTTTTATTATGTTTGATTCATCAATTTTTAAAGCATACGATATAAGAGGTAAATATCCGGAAACTATTGATGAAGATATTGCTTATAGAGTTGGAAGAGCTTATGCAGAACTTGTTCAAAGTGAAAATCTAGGCAAGAAACTTCAAATAGTTGTTGGTAGCGACATGAGACTTTCGACACCTCAATTGAAAGAAAAAGTGATTCAAGGCTTGATAGACTCCGGAATAAATGTTGTAGATATTGGCTTAGCCACAACCCCGACTTTTTATTTTGCCGTTGCTTATTATGGATATGATGGGGGGTTACAAGTTTCCGCATCACATAATCCAAAAGAATGGAATGGTTTTAAAATGGTAAGAAGGGGCGCAGTTCCAATAAGCGGTGATACGGGAATTATGGAAATTAGAGACATGGTCGAGAAAAATGAGTTTAAGGATGTAAAAGAAAAAGGGATAATTTCAAAAAAGGAAAATGTTATTCAAGACGCGGTAAAAGTTGAATTAAATGAATGGAATGTCGATCTCTCTAAAATAAAACCATTGAAAATAGTTATTGACGCGGCTAATGCTATGGGATCAATTGATGTTCAAGAAATGTTTAAGGGATTGCCTTGCGAATTGGTTAAATTAAATTTTGAGTTGGACGGATCTTTTCCGGTACACGAAGCTGATCCGATGAAAGAAGAAAATCTAAAATATTTGCAAGATGCGGTCTTGGAACACAAAGCGGATTTAGGCATTTCAATTGATGGCGACGCTGACAGATATTTTTTTGTGGATGAAAAAGGGGAAAGTGTGATGCAGGCAATAATTAGAGGAATAATGGCGCAATTGGCGCTTTTAGAACATCCGGGGGAGACAGTTTGCTATGACATTAGACCGGGAAGAATTACCAAAGACATGATTGAGGAATCTGGGGGAAAGGCATTTGTTACCAAGGTGGGACACTCCCTAATTAAAGAAGCAATGATAAAAAATAACGCGGTTTTTGGAGGAGAATCTTCGGGGCATTATTTTTATAAATTTTCTTTTGGCACTTTTGAGGCGCCATCGGTTTTAACTTTAAGATTCTTGCAATTTATTTCGGAAAAAAATCAAAAAGTTTCAGAGATTATCGCGCCGTACAAAAAATATTTTCATTCCGGAGAGATTAATTTTAAAGTCGCCAATTCGGCGGATAAAATAAAAGAAATAGCGGAAAAATATAAAGACGCCGATGAAGTTTCTTTTTTGGACGGCGTTACGATCACGTACGATGATTGGTGGTTTAACTCCAGAGGGTCAAATACGGAAACAACGATTTTGCGGTTGACAGTTGAGGCAAAATCAAAAGAATTGATGGAAGAAAAAAGAGACGAGATTGCTAGATTTATAAAGATATAAAATAATTATTTAGATTATGCCCAGAGAAACATTACCACCCGAAGAAGAACAAACAGATTCAAATAATAATACCGAAGGAAAGACAGTTTTAGCTAAAATTGATCCCGAGGGAGGAATGGTCAGGGTGGATCCGGATAAAAAAGTATCAGCGGATATCGCTCTTGCTGAGACGATTCAACCTCCAACCCCAGAGGGATCGGGAGAAAGAAAATCATCAATTCGCGAGGAAAAATTATTTTCTAGCTTGGCAGAAACAACCAGAAAAAAATATACAAGTGAAGATCGAGAACGATTATGTGTCGAAAATAAGCAGCTTCCTCTCTGGCAAAGATTTTTTGAAATACTAAGATTTTTTCGGGCAGATATATTACCCATCGGAGCTAAAAATGATATATATGCTGATATAAAAACAGCCTTGCTTCGAGAAAAACATAGAAGTGGTTTTGATGTAGTAGCAGATACTCCCCTTGGTGATGAGAAATCAAGACAAGAAGTTTTTAGTAGAATGGGAGAAGTTGAGGAAAGATATACCGGATACTTAAAAGAGATTAGAAATTTTTTATCTTTGAGCAGCGATTAAGTTAAAATTTTTATGATCGGAATTTTCGATTCAGGTGTCGGAGGACTAACCGTTGTCCGTGAAATTTTTAGAAGATTGCCGGAATATAAAATAGTTTATTTCGGAGATACGGCGAGGACACCATACGGAAACAAAAGCAAGGAAGCGATAATAAAATACGCCAAAGAAGATGCGGAATTTTTACTTAGCAAAGGAGCTAAAATTATAATTATTGCCTGCAATACTGTTTCGGCCGTTGCCACTGATTTTCTTAAGGAAAAAATAAAAGCGCCGGTTTTTGAAGTTATTACTCCGGCCGTCGCCGAAGCGATTAAATTAACTGCGAGAAAGAAAATTGGTATAATTGGGACAAGGGCGACGATTCAAAGTAAAGGCTATGAAAATTTGATAAAAAAAGACAGCCCTGAAGCTAAAGTTATTAGCCAAGCTTGCCCTCTTTTGGTTCCGCTCGTTGAGGAGGGATGGTTGGATGATTCGGAAACAAAAAGAATTGTAAAAAGATATTTACAGCCGTTAAAAAATAGCCAGATTGATACTTTGATTTTGGGATGCACGCATTACCCGGCTTTAAAAGAAATAATTCGCCACCGCGCCGGTAAAAAAGTAAAAATAGTTGATTCGGCCGAGGAAGTCGTGAAAGACTTGGAAATCTTTTTGAAAAATAATGAAAAAGTAGAAAAGTCGCTTGAAAAAGGTAGCGATCACAAGTTTTACGTTTCAGACATAACCCCGCAACTGCCAAAAATCGCGGAGAAATTACTTGGGAAGACGGTGAAGTTGGAAGCTGTGAGTTTGGATCGATAAAACAAGTCGGAAATATAAAAGTAATAATAAACGACAAACAATATTATTCTGAATCATGAATTATGAATCACGAATCATGATTCTTAATTCATAATTTGTGATTCATTTCAATCTTATGCTTTTTACCGCAATCGTATTTTTTTGTATCTTAAGTATTCTAGTTCTTGTTCATGAATTTGGACATTTTTTTGTCGCGAGAAAAAATGGTGTTGCTGTTGAAGAATTTGGTCTTGGATTTCCTCCCAGAATTTTTGGAATTAAAAAAGGAGAAACCACTTATTCCATAAACTGGATTCCACTAGGGGGATTTTGTAAAATAAAGGGAGAAAGCGAAGAAAATAAAGTTGACGCAGACAGTTTTGGCAGTAAAAAAATTTGGCAAAGAGCGTTTATTTTATCCGCCGGTGTTTTAATGAATTTTGTTTTGGCGGCAGTTCTTTTGACTATCGGTTTTATAGTTGGTATGCCGGAAGCGATTAATGGCGAAGACATGGGCTCGGCAAGAATAAAAGACGCAAAAATTGAAATAGTCCAGATTTTAGAAGGTTCGCCGGCCGGAAACATTGGGCTAGTTCCGGGAGACGCCATTTTGAGTATTGACGGACAAAAAATTGAACAAATCGCAGGAATTCAAGAGTACATTGATACAAAAATCAATAATCCTATAAAAATTACTGTTTTAAGAGAAGGAGCTGAGTTGGAAAAAGAAGTGACACCGATTGTTTTGGAAGAAACCGGAAAGGGAGGCGTGGGAATTGGATTGTTAAAGTCGGGTATTGTTTCTTACCCGTGGTATATTGCTCCATGGAAAGGATTGGAAGGCGCGGTTTTTTTCACCAAAGAAATAGTTTTGGCTTTTTACGATTTGCTTAAAAATTTAATTATTACGCAAAAAGTTTCAGTTGATCTTTCCGGGCCGGTTGGCATCGCAGTTTTGACCGGACAAGTGGCGAGAATGGGCTTTGCTTACGTTCTTCAATTTACTGCCTTGTTGTCCTTAAACCTCGCGGTTATAAACTTTTTACCGTTTCCGGCGCTTGATGGGGGCAGAATATTATTTTTAATTATTGAAAAAATAAGAAGAAAGCCGGTTAGTCAGAAAATAGAAAATGTTATTCATAATGTCGGATTTTTATTGCTGATGTGTTTGGTGGTTTTAATCACTTACCGTGATATTGCAAAGTTTGGCTACGGTTTTGTTGGTTTGTGGAATAAAATAGTGGGATAAATAAAATAAAATATGCTTGAAGAAAAAATCAAACAATTAAAAGAAGAGACGATTAAAAAAATATCTGAAGTCGCGAACTTAGAACAGTTGAGAGAACTGGAAATTTATTTTTTAGGTCGCAAGGGCGAACTGACTAAAATTTTAAGAACGCTTGGCGATCTCTCCATTGAAGAGAGGGCTAAGGCGGGCGATTTGGCCAACAAGATTAAAAATGAATTAACCCTGGAAATACAAAAGGCAAGGCAAAATTTGGGAGAAAAAACAGACGGATCTTCGGAAAAAGAATGGATTGACGTCACGGCCGTAAAAGAAAAAGAAGAATTTGGTCATTTGCACCCGATTTCTATTGTTCAATATGAGTTGGAAGATATTTTTACTTCCATGGGTTTTATGGTTTTGGACGGTCCGGAATTGGAGTCTGATTATTATAATTTTGAAGCTCTAAATATTCCTTCGTGGCATCCGGCGCGCGATATGCAGGATACTTTTTACGTTGAAGGAGAAAATTTGTTAATGCGAACGCAGACATCATCAATGCAGGTAAGGGCAATGGAAAAATATGGAGCGCCACTTAGGGTTGTTGTGCCTGGAAGATGTTTTAGAAATGAAGCAACAGACGTTCGTCATGAGCATACATTTTATCAGCTTGAAGGCTTTATGGTTGGGAAAGATATTTCAGTTGCCAACCTAAAAGCGGTTTTGGAAGTTGTCGCTAAAAAATTATATGGAGACGATACAAAAGTAAAGTTGCGTCCAAAATTTTATCCTTTTGTGGAGCCGGGAATAAACGGCGAGGTTACGTGTTTTTTGTGCAAAGGAAAAGGATGCCGAGTTTGCAAAAATACAGGTTGGCTGGAAATATTCGGCGCGGGATTAATCCATCCCAATGTTTTGAAATTTGGAAAAATAGATTCTAAAAAGTGGAGCGGTTTTGCTTTTGGCTTTGGCTTGACGCGTCTGGCGATGTTAAAATATGAAATTGATGACGTGCGTCTGCTATGCGGCGGAGATTTAAGATTTTTAAAACAGTTTTAATTTTATGAAAATATCACTTAATTGGCTAAAAGATTTAGTAAATATTCCCGCGAGTGTAAATTCAGAAAAATTGGTGGGTAGATTAATTTTGTCTACCACTGAAGTTGAGGGAGTTGAAAAAATAGGCGAAATATTAGAAAAAATTGTTATTGGTGAGGTTTTGAACTGCGTTAAACATCCGAACGCCGATCGGCTTTCTGTCACTAAGGTTGATGTTGGTGGCGAGAAAATTTTAAATATAGTTTGTGGCGCGCCGAATGTCGCTAAGGGACAAAAAGTGGCTGTTGCTTTGTCCGGAGTGACTTTGCCGAATGGTTTAACTTTAGAAAGAAGAGAGGTGAGGGGAATAATGTCAGAAGGAATGATTTGTGCTGAAGACGAAATAGGATTAAGCGGCGATCATACCGGAATAATGGTTTTGCCTCAGAATGCAAAAGTTGGAAATAAATTATCAACGCTTATCAAAGCCCAAGATACGATTTTTGAAATAGATAATAAATCAATTACCAATCGTCCCGATCTTTGGGGGCATTTTGGTATGGCGCGAGAAGTCGCCGCTCTTTTTGGCGGAAAATTGAAAGATTATAAATTTAAAAGTTTATCCAGCATAAAGAAAAAAGAAGTTTTGAAAGTAAAAGTTTTAGATAAAAAACTATGTCCCCGATATCTTGGGGCAGTAGTGGAAAATGTAAAAATTGCTCCGTCGCCGGAATGGTTAAGATTGCGCCTAGAATCTGTCGGAGTAAGGTCAATAAATAATATTGTTGATATTACAAATTATGTAATGTTGGAATTGGGGCAACCGATGCACGCGTTTGCTGCCGCAAAACTCAAATGTCAAAACTCAAATGTCAAATCTATTGTTGTTCGATCAGCAAAAGACAGGGAAAAAATGATGACTTTAGACGGAGTAGAGCGCAAATTAGATAATTCAATGTTAGTGATTGCCGACGAGGAAAAACCAATCGCGCTTGCTGGGATAATGGGTGGAGCAAATACGGAAATTGACAATGAAACTGAAACAATTATTTTGGAATCAGCTAATTTTGATTTTGTTAACGTGCGAAAAACTTCAATGAGTCTTGGTCTGAGAAGCGAATCGTCAATGCGTTTTGAAAAAGGACTTGACCCGAATCTGGCTGAATTGGCTATGAAAAAAGCAATGCATCTTATTGCCGAAATAATTCCGGGAGCTCGCTTGGTTAATAAAGTCATTGATATTAAAAATTTCAAGCTGAATGCCGGACCGATTAAATTGGGAATAGAATATTTGAATAAAAAGATCGGTTACGAAATTCCACTTCCCAAAATAATAAATATTTTGAAAAGTCTTGGTTTTGCAGTGAAAAAGACTGGCGCGAACTTGGTCGTTAAAATTCCCACTTGGCGGGCGACAAAAGATATTTCCATTGCTGATGATTTGGTTGAGGAAATTGCGCGTATTTATGGCTATGACAATTTAGAGCCGAAAATGCCGGAAGTCCTGATGGTTCCGCCGGAAGTTAATCGCGCGAGAATGGTTGAAAGAAGGATAAAAAATATTTTAGCCAATTCTTTTGGAATGAGCGAGGTTCACAATTATTCTTTTGCCGATGAGAAAGTTTTGGCAAAAGCCGGATTTGATCCGAATGGTCATATCAAGCTAAAAAACTCCATTGCGAAAAATTTATCGCATTTGCGCCAAAGCCTGATCCCTAATTTAATTTTAAATATCTCGCATAACCAGCATTTTTTTGATAGAATAAAGATGTTTGAGCTGGGGATGGTTTTTTCTAAAGAAACCGGAAAATTAGCCAAAGACGCGAAAGCAAAGGAATTTTTGCCAAAACAAGAAAATCATCTAGTTGGATTAGTCTTGGATAAGAATAGCGGAACTCCATTTTACAACGTGAAGGATATTATTGCGGAAGTTTTGAAAGTATTGGGTATTAAGGCGGAGTTTGTTATCAAAAAAGATGCCACGCCGGGATGGATCAATAGCGGAAGACTTCTTGAAATTAAAGTTAATAAGGAGATGATTGGGGTAATAACAGAACTGAACCAAAAAATACAAAATAATTTTGGAATAAAAAGCAGAGTCGGTATTTTTGAGCTTAATTTCGAAAAATTAGTTCAATACAGTAATGAAAATAGAGCGTACGCGCTAATTCCAAAATATCCTTCAATTGAATTGGATTTATCAATAATTGTGCCGAGGAAAGTTCTTTGGCAGGAAATTTTGGACGCTATTTCGGGAGTTACGGCAAATATCGTAAAAGAGGTAAGGCTTTTTGATATTTATGAAGGAAAGGGGATAGAGGAGGGCAAAAAAAGTTTAGCTTTTAGAATAGTCTATTCCTCGGAAGAAAAAACGTTGACGTTGGATGAAGTAAAAAAGAAAGAAGAAGAAATATTGAGAAAATTGGAACAAAGTTTCGGAGCGAAGTTGAGAGTTTAGAATTTTATAATTAGGGGGAACGGGTTTAGATTTGCGGCTCACCGAGGAGGTTTCCCGCCGGTTATGCCCGTCGTTATTTTATGTTAATTGAAACAAGCAAAGATTTGCTTTATGTTGTTTTGACTTTTGCTGTATTGTGGTTCGTTATTTTTTTCTCTTGGATTCTTTTTTATGTAATCATGATTTGTCGCCAGGCGCATAAAATGGTTTCGGTTTTTAGGGGTAAGGTGGAGCAGGTAAGTCAGGCCGCTGAAAAAATAAAATTGAAATTTGAAAATAGTTCAGCTTATTTGGGACTAATCGCCCAAGCCGTGGAAAAAATAGTAGATTTCTTTTTGGAGAAAAAGAGCAAAAGAGGAAAGAAATAGCTTATATTTTAATAATTTGGTTAGCTAGAAGATAGTTTAAAAATTCCAAATCCAAAATTATAAATCCCAAATAAATTCAAAACCAGTTGTTTCGGGTTGTCATCCCGAGCTTGTCGAGGGATCTCACACCGTGGTTAAAGAAGTATTATGGGATTTCTCGACAAGCTCGAAATGACAGATCGTTTTTGATTTTTAATAATTGTGCTTTATTTGGAGCTTGTGATTTTGGATTTTGTATTTAACATTAAGATTTGAGATCTAACATCTGATATCTAAGATTCAATTATGTTTATCCACCTCCACACCCATAGCCATTACAGTCTTCTTGACGGTTTGGCAAAAATTGATGATTTGGTAAAAAAGGCCAAGGACAATAATATGAAAGCTTTGGCTTTAACGGATCATGGCGTGATGTATGGGATTGTGGAATTTTATCAAAAAGCAAAAGCGGCCGGGGTTAAACCGATTTTGGGAGTTGAGGCGTATCTCGCGCGAAACGGACGCTTAAATAAAAGAGCAAGAATAGATGAGAAACCGTACCACTTGGTTCTTTTGGCAAAAAATAAACAAGGCTATCAAAATTTAATTAAAATAACCTCAATCGCGCACCTTGAGGGATTTTATTATAAGCCAAGAATCGATTGGGAAATTTTGGAAAAATATCATGAAGGAATAATAGCTTTATCGGCTTGTCGTCAAGGGGAGATTCCCGTTTCCATTTGGAATGGAAATCTGGAAACAACGGAAGAATTAATTTTAAAATATCAGAAATTATTCGGTCCGGATAATTTTTATTTGGAAATCCAAAATCAGCCGTCCAGTCCGGAGCAGGTGAAAGTTAATAAAGAATTGATTAATTTTTCCAAAAAATTGGGAGTGCCTCTTGTGGCCACAAACGATATCCATTATCTTAATTCCGAAGACGGCGAAGCGCAGGATGTTCTTTTGTGTTTGCAAATGAAAAAGAAAAAGGACGATAGGGACAGGATGAATATGTTGAGCGAAGACTATTCCATGAAACCGCCCGAAGAGATGGAAAGAATTTTCAAGGATGTCCCCGAGGCAATTGCCAACACGGCTAAAATCGCCGATATGTGCAATGTTGAATTGGAACTGGGAACGATCATGTTGCCACACTACGAAGTCCCGGACGGGAAAACAGCGAATGAATATTTGAAAGAGCTGTGTTATTTTGGATTAAAAAAACGTTATGGTTTGGAAAAAATTGACGGTGAATTTAAATTTACGGATGAAAGAGAAATAAAAATTCCCCTTGAAAAAATTCTTGAGCGGCTGGAATACGAGCTTTCAATAATCACAAAAACCGGATTTGCTTCATATTTTTTAATTGTTCAGGATTTTGTTAATTGGGCAAAAAATACCGGCATTGTTGTCGGACCGGGTCGTGGTAGCGCGGCAGGGTCAATTGTTTCTTATCTGACAAATATCACGAACCTTGATCCTTTGGCGCACAATCTTTTGTTTGAAAGATTTTTGAATCCGGAAAGAATAAGTATGCCTGATATTGATTTGGATTTTACCGATACTCGTCGTGAAGAAGTTATCCGATATGTTGAGGGAAAATATGGTCGAGATCACGTTGCCCAGATTATAACTTTTGGAACAATGGCCGCGAGAGCCGCTATCCGCGATGTCGGCAGAGTGCTTGATTATCCGTACAGCTATTGCGACAAAATGGCGAAATTGATTCCTATGTCTTTCACACTTAGCGAAACATTGAAAAATATTTTTGAATTTAAAGAGCTTTACGATAAAGATCCGGGCGCCAAAAAATTGATTGATACGGCAAAAAAGCTGGAAGGAGTGGCGCGCCACGCTTCCACTCACGCTTGCGGAGTTGTTATTACTAAAAATCCCCTTGATCATTACGCGCCCTTGCAATATGCCTCAAGCGGAGATCAGACTGTTATTTCGCAATATTCCTTGCATCCGATTGAAGATTTGGGGTTACTCAAGATGGACTTTTTGGGATTGAAAAACCTGACTATTTTGGAAAACACCATCAACATTATAGAAAAAATACATGGGGAAAAAGTGGACGTGGATAATCTCCCACTTGAAGATGAAAAAACTTTTGAAATTTTGAGAAAAGGGGAAACGACCGGCGTGTTTCAGCTTGAATCTTCCGGAATGAAAAGATATTTGAAAGAATTAAAACCGAATATTTTTGAAGATATTATCGCCATGGTCGCCCTATACCGCCCCGGTCCGATGGAATGGATCCCCAGTTTTATTTCCGGAAAAAAGAGCGGAAAGAAAATAAAATATCTTCACCCAAAGCTTGAGCCGATTTTGAGCAATACTTATGGCATTGCGGTTTATCAGGAGCAGATATTGCAAGTCGCTCGCGATTTGGCCGGGTTTACTCTTGGCGAGGCGGATATTCTAAGAAAAGCAGTCGGTAAAAAAATTGCGAAATTGCTCGGAGAACAAAAACAAAAATTTATTGAAGGATGTATAAAGAACGGGATCGCCAAGGAAACGGCGAAAAACGTTTTTGCCTTTATTGAACCATTTGCCGGCTATGGCTTTAATCGATCGCATGCTGCTTGCTATGCCCGTATTGCTTACGAGACCGCTTATTTCAAAGCAAATTATCCGGTGGAATTCATGGCCTCGCTTTTGACTTCGGATCAGGGAGATATTGAGAGAATCGCCGTTTTGGTCGAAGAGTGTAAAGCGATGGGAATAGAAGTATTGCCTCCGGATATAAATGAAAGTTTTTCTACTTTTACGGTCGTTAGCGCCTCGCTCGAAGAAAAAAAACCGCGCATTCGTTTTGGTCTCTTGGCAATTAAAAATGTCGGGGAGAATATCGCGAAGACTATAATTAAAGAAAGAAAAGATAACGGCGTTTATAAAAATTTAGAAGATTTTTTGAGCCGAGTGCAGACCAAAGATTTGAATAAAAAATCTCTGGAGAGTTTGATAAAATGCGGAGCGCTTGATCTTTTTGGTGAACGCAACCAAATGCTGGAAAATATTGAAAAGCTGATTAATTTTACCAAAGATCTTGGGCGCGAAGCCTCAAGCCAGCAAGCAAGTTTATTTGGCATGATGGCGACTTCCGCCGGACTTCCTTCCCTGCGACTTGATCCCGTGCCTGATGCGACCAAAGACCAAAAACTTTCTTGGGAAAAAGAACTTTTAGGGTTGTATATTACAGAACACCCCTTGAAAGAATTTTCCGAGCAATTGCGCAATAGGACAATTGAGTGCTCCAGTCTCGGGCAATGCTCAACTTCCGGAAAAATAAAAATAGCCGGCGTAGTAAATGAAGTTAAGAAAATTATCACGCGAAGCGGAGAGCCGATGCTTTTTGTCAAAATAGAAGATATGAGCGGTTCAACCGAGCTTTTAGTGTTTCCAAAAATTTTAAAAGAAATGGGCGATATTTGGCAGACAGGAAAAATAGTTCTGGCCGGCGGGAGAGTTTCTGATAAAGACGGAGAAATGAAATTGATTTGCGATGAGGTAAGAGAAATTACAAGAGGAAATATCAGCGAGGTGGCCAAAAGATTATGCGTTGTCCCTACTCAATTTTATACGCAAAAAGAAAACGGAAACGGTTCCGACTTAGCAGTAGGAGAAAAAAATGACAAGAAGGGGACAATTTTTATTCGCCTCGCTTCTTTTGAGCAGGAAAAAGTGCAAAAATTAAAAAGCGTATTTTTTGAGCATAAAGGAGAATGTAAAGTTTTTCTTTTGATAAAAGCGCTTGATGGTTATAAAAAAATAGAGACCGATTACTCCATTGCGATAAACGAAGATTGTAATAAGGCGATAGAGGGGATTGTGGGAATGAACGCGATAAAGGTTTGTTGAGTTTTGATTAAAATTATATAAAATTTGATATAATGCAATCAGGCTAAGACAAGTTTTATCAATATGCCAAAAATTAAGGACATACCAAAAGTTGACCGTCCCAGGGAGAAATTTTTGGAAAAGGGACCCGACGCGCTTTCCAAAAGTTATCTTTCGACGATTCTGTTAAGTAGCGGAGTTAAAGGAAAAAATGTTAGACAAATTTCAGAAAATATTATTAAAAAATTTGGTAAAAAATTTCTAAATTTAACCGTTGACGATCCTTTAAAAATTTCGGGGATTGGACAAGCCAAGGCATTGCAAATAGTTTTTATGATTTCTTTAGTAAAAAGATTCTATGCGGACGAAAAATCAAACGAGACAATTGTTAAAAATTATCAAAATATTACATCGCTCACTTACGATTATTAATGAGCAAAAATTATGAAACAAATGATTGTCCCTGAAATTTTAAAGGTAGGAGAACATTATTCAAATGATCAAATTAAATATGCACTAGAGGTATCTAATCTTGGAGGAATTAGGCCAAAAATAAAAGCTAAGGAACTTGATTTTATCGTTTTAATAACTTCCGCTGAAGAAACAAGAAATATAATCCGCAATCCTTATGCTGATAAAATCGAAGGTGATATTTTGACTTATACGGGAGCAGGATTAAAAGGAGATCAAGAAATCTCAGGAGTAAATAAAAGACTTATTGAACAAAAAGAAAAACCCGTGCCAATTCTTGGTTTTTTGAAAGAAGGCATTAATCAATATAAATTTATTGGTTTTTTGTTTTTGTTGAGAAGTTACCAAGATTATCAACTCGATAATCAAGGGAATTTAAGAGAAGTTTGGCTTTTTGAATTTCAAATTTTTTCAGACATTCCACCCCTGAAAATTGGCAATTTTAACGATCCCTTTTTACCTTTTTATAATCAGTTTAAAAAAGAAATTTTACCAGAAGATACAATGATTGATTCTTTGTTTCCTGAAAAAAAAGATGAAATTATTTTGCCAAAAATAGATGAAGAAACTTTAAAAAGTATCGAAACATTGAAAAAAAACTTATTGACTATAAATCCTTATGAATTTGAAGTTTTGATGTCAAAACTTATTGAATACACAGGGTTTGCAAATGTTAAAGTTACTAAAAAAAGTGGCGATGATGGAATTGATGTAAATGCTTTTTTAAAACATAAATTTAGTTTAGATCTAAGCTATCAATTTCAAGTTAAAAGATGGAAACATTCGGTTGGAAGAAAAGAAGTCGCAAATCTGAGAGGAAGTTTGGGATTTAATAGTTTTGGTGTAATTATTTCTACAAGTCATTTTACATCAAGTGCAATCAATGAATCTCAAGGAATTGGGAAAACGCCAATTAATTTAGTCGGCATGAAAGATTTATATGAAATCATAAAAGAAACAAATTTTACTATTTAAAAAATATGAATCTTACTTGCTATATAAATGAAACTGATTTTGATAATTATTTTTTAATATCAAAAAAATATAATTTTGGTAATTACCTAAAAAGAAAAATTGGAGTTTTAAAGATTATAGAAGATTTTAATCAAAGCAAAAAGTTTTTTCCTTATATAGATTTTAGTAAAAAAATAAAAATAGAAGATAAGCCGGACATTATAAGGGTTAAAGAAAGCACCTACACTCGAAATCCCGAAACATTTATTAAAATAAAAAATACTTCTGAAAATGATCGCTGGGTTGGATTGACCGAAGAACAATTTAATACAATAAAAAGAAGTGCTGGCAATAAAACAATCTACATGATTTATGCGTCTATTCGTTCCGAAACGATTAATAATAATCCCAAAACAACTGATTTAACTGGAATGTTTTTGAAAGAGATGGAAGATAAAAATAAAAGCGAAATATTCCAAAAATTTGCCAATCTAAATGCCGAATGTAGAATTGAATTTATAATTTCGTCAAAGGATCTGAGCATCTTTGCATATCCATTTGAAAGAGGGATGAATATGTATGAAACAAATTTATTTGAAGAAAAAAGATCCAGTTCGTTCTATTCTAAGGACGGTACAAGAAAAGATGTTCTAAGCATAGAAGAATATAAAAAATTTAATGGAGTAAAAAAACTTGAGATAGAAAAAGGGTTTTATCCAGAAAAAGATGAAATCTCCGAATTCAAAATAAAGGGTACTTTTAAATTAATACATAAAAGGAAAAAAAGTTATATTGAGTGTATTTCCGACGTTAGCGTTGAAAATAGTATATTTGGAAAATTTTATCTAGAAAAAAATAAATTTTATAAATTTAATCTAGTTACGCTAGGAAGAGATCCAAAGCTAAAAAGAAATAATTTATTTATATCTAAAAAAAGAATATATCAGTTAATCGAAGAAGGAAAAATAAGAAAACCGGAAATTATAGTTGAGGAAATAGTAGAGAGAATTTAGTAAAGGGCTTATGAAAAAAATAATTTTTATATTTAAAAAAGATAAATACAAAACAGCTCGGGGTGGTCATTCAAGGCTATTAAATATTTGTTGTAGAAAGTGCGAAAGTGTTATTGCTATCTATCAAAAAGACGGTCCTGGCAATTTACGACGTTTATATATAGATAGGATATTTGCTCCTGCCGAATTAACTAATTTGCAAAAATTCAGTATAGCGAAGATCCCAATTCTAAAATGTAAAAAATGCGGTGAAGTGCTTGGTACTCCTTGTATTTATATTAAGGAAAAAAGAAAAGCTTTTAGACTATATCAAGACTCAGTCATTAGGCGATTAAGAAAACTAGATGAATAATTTTGATATATTGCGTAATAACAACTTTTTGTGTATTTTTTGGATTAAATTCCCAATTCTTGATATAATATACTAGCCTGGGGACAACTTTTGTTTCAGGATTTTCTATTGCTAATTAGCTTTTTAAAAAATATGAAAAAGTGCTTGTCAAAATTTTTAGTTTTTAGTTTTTTAATTTTTAGTTTATTTTTTTATTCGGGCGAGGTAAATGCCGAAGGAGTAGAGTACGACATTGGAATCAATGCCGGTGATGTCTTTTTTTCTAAAACAAGTTTAATCGTCGGACAACCGATCAGGGTTTATGCGGCCGTCCGAAATTATGGCTTAAGAGATGTTTCCGGCTATGCTTTGTTTTATGCCGGACCCAATTTAATAGGAGAGTCGCAAGTAGTTTCCATAAGAGCCGGGGGATATACTGATGAGGTTTTTGTTGACTGGACAGTGCCCCAGGGCATTTTTAACGTTAGGATTGACCTTCGCGGTCAAGCGCCAAAAGATGAAAATCCGGACAATGATATTGCCTTGACTGCCTTTTTTACCCCAGAGCAGGATAAAGACAACGACGGAATAACTGACAAAAATGATAATTGTCTTGATATCTCAAATCCAGGGCAAGAAGACGCGGATAAAGATGGTATCGGCAACGCCTGCGAAACAGATGACGATAATGATGGTATTTCCGATTCAAATGAAGTAAGCGCCGGGACCAATCCAACAAGTAGCGACACTGATGGCGACGGCGTTTTGGATAGCAAAGATGATTGTCCTTTGGTCGTCAATGCCGGTCAAGAAGATAAAGATAAGGATGGCAAGGGTGATGTCTGCGACCCGATAGACAATAGTTTGCCGACGGATCAAGACAAGGACGGCGTTCCTGATAGCAGTGATAACTGCAAGGCAAGAGCCAATGCCACGCAAGCCGATAAAGATAAA
>C687J26860_1000668_pt1 | contig 18505 bp, 22 predicted proteins | sample RifOxyC2_FD_26860 | JGI IMG/M metagenome (IMG submission 26860)
TCTTAATTTGCATTTTTTCTTCTTTTTTCTGCTGGTGCCGCTCACGATTTGTTAATTGTGGTGTATTTTCCATAGTATTTATTGTAATTTATCTTGACCGACGGCACGATCATATCTTCTGCCGTCAAAAATTATAGTTGGAATTTTGATTGTTTTTATTTGCTTTTCAACCATTTCCTTCTGTCGAATAAGACTATTTTTTACCTCTTTCGAGTTGGACAACTCTTCTATATTTTCAACTTCTTTTTCAGAATAACCAATTTCTTTTAACCAACCTCTGAGAATATTTTTTGATTCCTCCTCAGAATATACTGTATTAAATTTAATTTGATAACTGATGTTATCAACATCTTTACCATTAAAAATCTTTTCAAGTATCTGCCAATCTGCTGATATCACAGCATCTTTCAACGGGTTGAGCTTAGTCGCTTCAAGATATGAAGCTATTAGTGCAGAATGAGGAAATCTAAAACCATTCGGTTGAACCGGATCTGGAATTGGATATACTAGATAAGTAAGATTATACTTATCCTCAAAGTTTGCTTCTTTTATGCTACCAAACAATTTTGCACAAAACTTGCAACTCGGGTCAATAATTTCCAGCGCAATTTTTTTGTTTTCGTCGTATGGTTTATAGTACGTATTCGATGATAAAATATATTCTTGAGGATTCCATGTTTTAAATCGGCCAGGAACTCTACTTACTGTTTCTCCAAATGTTAAAACTTCATCTTTAGCCCAAGTAAACATTTGTCCATGTTTTAAGGATATCCAAAATCCAGGTTTCCCTGAATTTATACCGCACCCTCCACCAGATAAAGAACAAGACTCAGGATTGTCTGGGTTGCAGGTATCATAAACAATTAAATTTAAACCGCTGTTTACCACTACTAACAAACTCCAAACACTCAAAATCACAAACGCCCAAGAAAAAGCTCCCGCGAAGCGATCTATGAATTTGGCCAGACGAGGTCTGGTGATTATATATTTTCCAATCAACCTACTTTTTATTTCTTCTTGAACACTAATATCACACGGTTTAAAGGTTATTTTTTTTAACACACAACCCCAAGCTTTCTTTGCCAAGACACGATAGCGTGCCGAAAAAATACCCAAAACACCAAAAATAACGAAGGCGGCAACACAAAACATAATTATATATTGGTTAAAATAGCTTTAAGTACGTCAAGAAATTTTTCAACCTGCTCTTTGGTGTTGTGCAACCCCAAAGAAATACGAACTAGCGGTGGATATTTCTTTACATTTTTCAGATAATAATGACAACAGAAATATCCACTGCGTACCATGATATTCTGAGAAGAAAGGAAAATAGCTAGACGATGCGCATCGATTTTTTCCGTGTAGAAACTAATTATTGGCGACGGTTTAGAATTAATGATTTTTAACGAAGGTATTTCTTTCAAGCCATTAAAAAGTAATTCGGAAATCATGCTCTGATGTTTATCTCTGCTCACCCCTTCTGGTTTATAACTTTCCTGCCATTTTATACTTTCACCAAGACCAATGATTGCCGCAAAATCTTGCAATCCAATTTCTAATCTATCTGATAGATTTTCTGGAGACGACACGAGTTTGTAAGAATCTTTTTCAACATCTTCGACAGTCCCACCACCTACGAATCTAAAATCTAGATTTAGCAACAAAGAACGCTTTATCACAATAACTCCAACACTCGGAGCGTAAAATTTATGACCGGAAAAAAATAGTGCGTCATAATCACAATCTTTTATGAGATCTAAACCATGCCCTATTCCTTGAGCCGCATCAACTAAAATAATCCCCTCACCACTATGTACATCTTGTGCGATAGTCTTTAGGTTAGACAAAGTTCGGCCATCGATATTCGACATGCTGTTTAAAACAACTACCGCCCTCGACAAGTCGTCGGCTGAATACTGCAACGCACCATTTTCATCGCGTTCAAGCACAAGTCTTTGTATGCCCAATCTTTTAGCCGCTTCCATCGTTGGTAGAAAAACCGAGTTGTGCTCTATCTCTGAAGTTATTATTTTTTCATACTTAGGCGATAGTTGGCTAAGAATCAAATTTATTCCGTAACTAGTATTTAGTGTAAAGGCGACAACATAATCCGAAGAAGATTTGTCCAACAATTTCAGGATACGGTCTCTAGTTTCTTGGATTCGTTCATCAGTTTTTAACCCCCACTCATATTTAACTCTTCCACCACAGGAATTATATTTACAATAGTATTCATTCACCGCATCAACCACTTGCTGGGGGCGAAGAGTTTGACAGGCCGAATCAAAGTACATAGATTTTGTATCTAGATACTCAAAATTAACTGAGCTGTTAATTTTTTTGTTTGATCTAAACAACATCATGTATTTATAATTTAATTATTGAGCGTTCGATCCAAAACCTGGCTGGAATGGTGTGTTAGCCAATTGCTTTTTACACTCTGCTGGCGGATTATTAAAGGCATTACAAATCGCCTGCTTTACAGCCTCTGGAGTACGACCAGCTTCAGCTTGGACACCGTTGATTACTAATGTTGGCGATCCCTGAACACTGTATTTGTCATTTAAATCACCATTAACAGCATATATTGGGTAGCGTCCGGACAACCATTTACTCTGGTCATCAAAATTGCCACTAATATTAAATTGTTTATCAGTTGCAGATACACAAGATGCTAATTTATTATCAGACAAACCAACAGCACTTAAACATTTTCCAGAATTATCTTCTCCGGTAAAACAATTAAGATAGGAAATATATTTTTCCTGATAATTCTTTTGAATACAATATTGACGGGTATTTTCGTCTATTTCTTTTTTACCGTGCATAGCGTAGGAAACAAATTTCACATCAATGTCTGCTTTATTCTTTAATAAATCCCACGCCGGCAAATATGCTTTTTCCATTTGCAAACCATAAGGACAGTAAGACATCACAAATAATTCCACCTTAGGTCGATCACTTTTTGGTACAACTGGTGATGGTGCAGTATCTTGTGATTGAGGCACGGAGGCTGCAACCGGGCTATTATTATATTTTTGAACATTTGTTTTATTGGCTCCAGATAAGTCAATTCTATTTTGTAAGACCAAAACACCCATAACAACAAATCCAATAGTTCCCATAGAGAGTAAACCGCCCACCACACCAACAATCAAAGCACTTTTAGTATCCAAAAGTTCAAAAAATCGTTTATAATTCATTTTATCTGACATATTTAATTTTATTTAATTACAAAAAAACCGCCTATAATTTTGGCTTTTCTTTTATTTAGAAAAACCAAAATTAAACAACGGCTAACGAATGCCCAATAAATACTAAATATTTTCTTAACTGCAGTTCTGTTATTGCCCTAATAATGCTTAAATAATTCCATAATAACTGCAGAAACCTGAAATGTTTTTTAAAATCATTAAAAAGAAACTTTTGAGATAAAATAAAATAGGCAAAAGAAAAAATTAAAAAATATATTGCAACAACTGGTGGTAAATTTCCAATCGCTTGATTACTCAAAGAAAAATGGTAGCTTAAACAATCGTTGGCATTGCCTCCAACACCCACTCCGAAACCACAGTCACTGAATAACGACGAGATCTCCATAGTATTGTCCACCATGAAATCTGGCGGACAAATATAAATAAAAATCGCTGATATAACAGTAATTATCAATATAAACCAGTAAATTGTCTTTTTTATTAAACTCATATGGTTAATATTACAATATTTTTGTATTTTTGACCAGTACTATGTGTGTGTGTGTTTCCAAAAAACCAACTTAACCAAAATTCAACATTTGAAACCCCGAATTTTTCGCTAATCTTTCAACAAAAAAGAGGGTTTGAAAGTGCAACCCACCCCAGTTGTAGACCACTCCATTGACCGTTGGAACCTTTTCTTTAGCGAGATCCGGACGTGGAGTTTGTTAATTCCGCTTATTCTAGCGAATCATTAGCTATTTTGGAGTATTTTATATAGTCGGCTTTTGTCATCGGTTTATATACTAGCCTTACCATATTGACCAAGGCAGTGGCCGACCGTAAAGCTTCCGCCCTATCTATATCTTCGTTAAATTCTTTTTTATGCAGAGCTATAAAGCTGTCGAGTTGTTCGTCTGAAATCCCCATAATTTTATCCTTTAATTCTTTTGGTTCTAACTTTTATAATGGGGTGAGCACTTGCATCAAAAACTTCCTCATATTTTTCCCACTCCACGGCAGGTACCGTAGCTTTATCACGCAGGGCCTTAAGTAGACGTAACAATCCGCGAATCAAAGCACCTTCCCCTGTAATTATTTCTGGATCATGACCTTGCTCCAGATGATCACAAAAACCGCTTTCTGCGGTCAAAACAATATCCAGTTTTTCATTCCCTGATAAATTAGTGAAGATCCCCAGGAATGTCTCTCCGAGCCCGTCTACCCACGAGGCATTTAAAGTCAGTAACCCCCCGATGATTGGTAGAGGTGGTTTTGCTAGATTGGTTCCCAGATGACTTGTAAGAGGAGCCGATGTTCTTTGTAATGCACGCAGTGAGGCTGTTTTTTTACCTGCGTATTCAATATCTTCCTTTGTCACTGCCGCTTTTACTTCAAAAGTGGCATACACCGCTTCAGCTGGGATATATTGATGTTTATCTTTACCAAATAAAGCGGGTGTAAAGTGGGCGTCATATATTAAGCAATCAAGCTGTTCGGTGGTTTTCCCTAAATGATCAACGGCAAATGCTTTTGCAACTTTGTAACGTGTTGGAAGATATTTTTTTAAAAGATCAATCCACGCATCTTCCCAAGTATCACCGAGGGTGCCAGAATGGGTCACCTGTTTTTGTGCTCTTTTGAGCTCTTCTATAAACGCCTTCTCAATATCAATAAACGTATCTCGAAGATATGCTTTTCCATCTTCCTTAGATTTTTTCTTTGCAGTATTCATAAATTATTTATTTTCTTCAAAAGTTGGCGTTGGCTTTATGCTTTTGACTATTTCCAAGCTTCGCTCAAACGCAATGGGGCTGTCTGGGTATGCGTCGAGAACGATTGTGGGAAGTAGTCGCTGAGTTAAATCGGAATAGGTAAAGCCGTCCGTTTTTGCAACAAGCTGTTTTATCTGATCGCCAGTAAAATCAATTTCGGATAGCGGCTTTGTTAATACATGACTTCGTTGTTCAACGTTCGGACGACTGAATTCAAATATTTCAGCGGCACGACGGCGTACCGCTGGATCAACTGATGAAAGACGATTGGTGCACAGGATGACTGCGGCGGGTAAGCCTTGTTCAGCAAGCTGGTCAACTCCTCTAATAAAAGCATTGACCCCTGCACGATCTTCGTGGTGCATTTGGCTATTCTCACGACTTTGGACGATTGCATCCGCCTCATCAACTAACAAAATTATTGCTCCATGCGCTTTTGTATTTTTTTTCTTAAGTTTCTTTGCTTCTGTTACAATATTTTCAAATGCAGTGCTAAGAAGTTGTGTCATTTCTCCAACACGCCCTGAACCTCTCGTTGAAAGGCTTAGAGGAAAAAGAGTAACACTAATATTTTCTTGTCGAGCAACAGCGTCACCAATAGTGCCCGCAATTTCTGTTTTTCCTGTTCCAACGTCTCCTGCCAAGATGACAAGGGGAGGTCTGCGTTCAACAAAATTCAAAAGTTCCAAGTTCTTAGAGTGGAATTTTTTGGCCCAAGCATGAACGCCCTCAGGATTCACTAGAATTGCCAACGCCTTAATTAATCGACTTTTTACCTCATCAAGCCCAACAAGCATCTGGAACCGCTTCATTGCCTCAGAATCGGGAAAGGTGCTGCGTCTATCAAATAAATTGTCTATGTTTATTTCTTCCATAATTATCTTAGTATTGTGCTTCGGCCAATTCCTTGCCCCCCAGCAGAATAAGTTAATCCTGTAGACCACATACCACTTTCAAGCCCCGGTTCAGTTCCATGACCCCTGTCGATACTTAAAATTGAGCTGAAGGTGGTTCGCTGTGCAGAGGTTAGGGCATGCCATCGCGAATTATAGATGAGGTAAGAACCAAAAGTCGCACCAGATACATCGACACCAGGCAGAACCCTTCCAGGGTCATCATTTGTAAGATTACCTCCAGGTAACGCGTGATAGCGAAGAGCCTCCACCCAACAACCGTTTCTTTTGAAGCCGTAGGTGACCTCCTTGAGATAATCTGCTTTCAATAATGAAACGAGCTCTTCTTCGTATTCATTAATTTGTTGGTCAGAAGGGCTACCGTAAAAACGCTGCAGACGTAAAAGATCTGTCGCAACTTTCGAAGCGATATGCTTTGCGTGCGTTATAGTGAACGTTTCTGTTTGAGTGTAAGTGTATGTGGACATAAATTTAACTGAAGGTGGCACCAAACACTTTACGCCAATAGCGCAATGCTTCTGATTTTGTATGAGCTCGTAGAGCGGAATCGATAGCGTCACCCGCATCAAGGGCCGCTTCGACTATTGCACCACGCTGAGCCTCGGTATATTTCTTTGCTACATTATTTTCGTGATTTACCGGATCCCAAAAATGAATAATGTCGGGACAATCGCCGCATAATCCGTGGTGATAATTATCCGAAAAAACTATTGGTGTTTTTAATCCGTCTGTAGCGATATATGCAAATATTTTCGCTAAAGCTTCCGGATAGTTATCCAGTTTGAGCCCTTGGCTAACCATATGGGCAACCATTAACTCTATCATGAATGACTTGAAACGAAAGTCAGGATTTTCTAACTTTCGCTGCTTTACCCAGAACTTAAGCAGTCGAATAATTTGTGCGTAGTGTACATCATGTACCTCTTTGCGCTTACGTATAAACTCCAAATGGAGAGGGATACTTGTGAGAATTTTTTCGCCCGTATACTTTGAAACTAAGTGACCTTTCCAGTCCTTGTCTCCATCATACAGGATGGGGACAATGTCGACCCTAAGTCCAGTTCCTATAAAAGAAATGGTAATCGTTGATGGGTTCGCAACAACCTGTTCAGGTTTCATGTTTGGAAATGCGTTCTGTAATCGCTCTGCAAGCCAGTCAACTAGCTCGCCAACTTTTTCAGGGGCATCTTTTGATGAAATATAAACAGCAATATCTATATCATCAATGTCTTTCAATGCGGTTCCTTTGGCAAGGCTTCCAGAGAGAAGCATTTTACGTAATACAAAATCTGGATTTTCAGCTATATATGTTTCCAGTCTGTCACGTAAACGCTTGGCCTGTGCTCGATACTCGAGCACATCCTCATTTTTTAAATTTACATACTCATCAGCGAAGAGTACGATTTCATTATGATTAATATGGGACATACAACTATTCTATTTTATCTGATTTTGAAAGATTACATTTTGCACAAAGTAATCGAATATTTTTTGCAGTTAGACTTGTGCCGCCTTTTGAAAAAGGTAAATCATGGTCAAAATGTAAATTTTTTACAGAGGAACATATAACACATTTGCCGGCGTCTCTTTTCCAAACCTCTTTTTTGACATCAGAAGGAATAAGTCTTGTATGTTTTAAATCAATTTCATTTGTATTATTTACATCCTGATCTTCTGATAATTTTAATTTAAAAACAAAAACATTTCTTTTGCCATCATTTTTAATTTCATAATTCTGTAATTCAAAAAAACCTTTTAGGGACCAAACGCCAGGTAAAACCTTTTCATACACCTTTACTAATTCTGGTTTTGACTTATTACTTATGAAATTTTCTGCCGCTTTAATAAATAAACCATTTTGTGTTGGTGAGCCTGTCCTAGTAAATTTGGGTTGATCAAAAATTTTTGGGTCAGATATTTTATCTGTTTTCGGTTCGTCATGTCCTTCGTATTCAATAGTAATTCCGTCTTCTAAAACACTATCTCTGTATGGCGCGTTACTTCTCCTTGACATTAGAATTACAGAATAATTCGGATTTAACCTAAAATTCATACCTCTTTGTAAGGTTTGTACATTTTCTTGTTCACACATTTCTCGGTATGAAAATATTTGGTCAATCATAATTAAATAATCACTGTTACTTTTTCATATAACATAGGAAGGCAATCCTGTTTTAAGCGAAATTTTGTCCCATGATTATGGCCAGTACGTGCATCAAAATCTACAAGTATTTTTGCTTCTTCTAACGCTTTCAAAAAGCCTTCAAAATTAAATTTCTGTAACATCATTACTTTTGTATAATGATAAAACTCTTTACCTTCTTCTTTTTTAACTTCCGCTTGAACATAAAAAGCATTTAATAATTTTGTTCCGGCTTTGTGTTCAAGATCATCAAAACCCCAATATGGTTGTGGATTTAATTCTCCAAGCTCAACACGTTTTTTTACAGATTCTAACCAATCCTTATGGCGAATATCAACACTATTATGATCAAAAGAAATTAATACTTTGCGTTCTGTACGGTCTATTATTACCATAAAACCCCTATCGCTTCTTGATTGCCCATGTATCGTCTGTCTAAAACTCATTTCACCTGCTGGATATTTTTTCCCATCTTCTTTATGCGCCCATCCGTATTTTGGTAATAATACAAGAGGAACAAAACGGATAGCACGTGGTGAGGGTTCAATATGAAAAAGGGTTGTAAGAGATCCGGAATTTAATCTTTGCGCTTTTAATTCCCATTCAGCTGCGTTTGGAATGGGTAGATTATTTTCAGTTATGCCAAGTAAATCTTCAAGAGTATTTCCAATACCGCCTTGATTTCCGTGACGACCATTGGGAACCCAACCCATTGCAGAAATTTCTTTTAATTTTTCTATTAACAAAGGCTTTGTGTAGATAATTGTATTTACTGTTTTCATAATATAATGTTAAAAAAGTTTTTTTTGAGAGCAGTGTCGTTTTATTCTTTTTTCAGCCATATCACAGTAATCTGGCGAAAGATCGATACCTATATAATCACGATTAAAATTAATTGCCGATAGCGCTGTTGTTCCGGACCCCACGAATGGATCTAAAATAATTTTTGCATCAGTGGACGATACAACACGATCAATTAAATCTATTGGAAATGCGGCCGGATGTTCATTTCTCATTTCTTGGGTAAATTCCCATACATCACCGAACCCATTTGCTTTTTTGGCTAATTTAAATTTCGGTTTAGCAATCAAATAAATTACTTCATACGTAGGTACGAAATAACCTGCGTTAAAGTTAAAACCACCTTTTCGTCTCCAAATAATTATTTGTCGTACAGGAAAGCCGCTGACAATATCTTGTCTGTCTTGTAATAAGCCGGCTTGTACGCGCCACTTGTGATTATAAAAAATTGCTCCATCTTCTGGAATGATTCTCATCATTTCTGTTAGACAGTCGCGTTGCCATTTCACGTATTCATTGTGAGGCATACAATCGCTGTGATGAGAGTATCCTTTTTGCAAAGCAGCATTTGCCCATTTACCACCACGTCCATCCTTCATGCCATTACCGGTTGAGTTTTTTAAATTATATGGAGGTGAAGTAATAACCAAATCAACTGACCCGTCCGGAATTTGTTTCATAACGTCGACGGCACTACCACAAATAATTTTATTAACAAAATGGGTTGGGAATTTTATTGTTTTCATAAATGTTATCAATTGGCGTAATTTTACTCTTTTTTAAATGGTTTGTCCACTTTATTTGATATTTGCCATTCGGTTTAACTTCGGCTATAATTATACCATATGAACAACTTAACACAAAGACAAAAAGAAATTTTGGAGTTTGTAACCGAGTATATCAAGGAAAATGAGACATCCCCCTCGTTTAATGAAATAAAGGACAAGTTTGGCCTTTCCGCTCTCTCTACTGTTCACGAGCATATAACCGAGTTGGTGGATAAAGGTTATTTGCGCCGAGATGAGCGAAAAGAACGAGGATTATACCTCCCCGCCAAACGACAACAGTACATTGAGGTGCCTTTGGTCGGATCAATCGCTTGTGGACAGCCGATTGAGGCTATAGAAATGCCGAATGAGTTTATCAAAGTCGCCCGTGAGGAATCTTTGCGGGGCAACCTATACGCCCTGAAAGCCAAAGGCGAATCAATGATAGAGGACGGAATTTTAGACGGCGATATTATTATCATCAAAAAGCAAGAATCAGCGGAGAATGGCGATACAGTAGTGGCGATAATAGACGACAACCAAGCAACCTTGAAAAAATACTACCAAGAAAAAAATCAAATAAAATTGCAACCCGCCAATCCAGCGTTTGAGCCAATCTATAGGAAAGAGGTAGAAATAAGAGGGGTAGTTGTAAAAATTATAAGGAATCTAAAATAAGCTATGAGCGAGCACTCGCCCATACATTCGACTAAGTGGTTGCAATTTCATGAAACTTTTTGTTCAAAAAATAAAAGAAAGAATGCTGGAATCGGCACGACTTTTTTCGATTGAACGAAATATTTTTGAACGGTTTGTTATTGTATATAAATACATTCGTTTTTTAAACAAAGATCCAATCGTCAAAGACGCTCTTCAAAAGATCTTTAACGACACGGCCAAAATCATGGGTGAACCCGATGATTGTATGGACGAAGACAAATTTTTGAACGTCAAAGGTGAAGCTCTTTTTTCTCGTGAGTTTTGGACATACTACACCAATTTAGAGGTGATTTACGGGAAAATGAAAAAAGTTCAAAAGTGTCTTTTGACGGACAAAACCGAGTTTGACCAGTTGTGCAAATTGTTTTCTAAACCATATTCCAAGAAAATGTTGGAACTGTCTTTTGAAGTGGTGAACAGTGAAGTTTTTAATCGGCTTGATCAGAAATGTTTTGTGGACGAAGAAGATGAGCGCGAAAATGAAACATATTTTGATGAGCCAAAAAGTATTTTGTTTGTTAAGGGTGAAAAGGTCATGATAAATAAACAAGGCAAAGATACAAATGCCCACAAAATACTCAAGCATATTTTTATTACTAATAAAAATAACCTAACCGACGATTTCTTTTTTTCCGAAGTTGCCGAGGACGAATTTAACGATCTAGATTACAACGAGGATAAAAATTGGCGTAAATACCACATGGCTTGCCAAGTGGTGAATAAGAAAGTCGGAAAGAATACCAAAGAACGAATTGATGACTTTCTTATCTTCAATACCGGCAATAAAGGCAAGGTAAAAGTGAATCAAAAATACCTCTAAATTTATATAAAAGTGGATAATTAAAGCCCTCACCTTGGGGCTTTTTTTGTATTTATACAAATCTACAGCTTAACTTTTATAAACACCTTTTATATATCATTAGGACATACTCGCAAAACCAAAAGGTCGATTGCGAACATTAATTAAAAAAGTATGTCATGCATAAACATAAAAATATATGTTCAAGCTAACCGGAACTCTCAAAAAAGAGGAAGTGCGAGAATTCACTCGCAAAGACGGAAGCCAAGGCAAAAGCCGAACGCTGTTCGTCGAACCAGAGTCAAGCATTTATCCCATTCGTGTAAACCTGTCCGACATGGAAATGAAAATCGGCAAGACCGGCGAAAAAGTAACTCTCGATGTAGATGTGTTTCCTTACCACATTGTGGACGGAAAACGAAAACGCGCTTTTGCGGATTTCTATATACCTAATAAAAAATAAGTATGGAATTTCTTACCACAGCTTCGACAACATTCGCCCTTACCGACCAAGCATTGGATATGATTAATTTTTTCAGCCAATTGCTTACAGCGTCGTTTGCCATTGTTTTTGGACTTCTCGTGGTGGTTATTCTCTTACTTATTTTCAAATCCTAATATGGCCGGACTAATTATCAACATATTCGGCGGACTGGGTTTGAGCTTGGTATTACCGATAGTCTTATTCATCGTTTTAAGCATTTTATTAACAATAATATCGGGCAAATAGTATGTGTTCCTCATATATCTTACTAAACAATTCGTGCTACTTAGATAATTTCCTCTTGATAGGACAAGTCTTCGCTAAAGCGATTGTACTCGGTTTGGTACTCGGAACAGTGGTCGGCATACTGTGTTTATTCGTTAATAAAATTAACCATTAAGAATATGACTAACAAAGTCAAAATGCTTATCTCTGGAACCGAAGCGAAAGTCGCCGCCTTTGCTACCGCCATCGTTGGCGGTGTGCTCTCGGCCTCTAACGTATTCGCGGCCGTAGATCCTGATGTCGCCTCTACCACACAACAGTTGGTAACGACTATGAAAGAAAATGTTACGGGTGTTATCACCACGAACATTTCTCAAATCGTAATCGTTGGTGTCATCATCTTCTCGCTGACTTTCGTTTGGAAGCTTTCCAAGAAATTCATGAAATAAGCGATAACCGGCGGGGGCTGGCTCTACTATGGCCAAGCCCCCGCGTCCGGTTGTACCGGATTAGAAATTAATTAAACGATTGTTATGTATTCTCTTAAATCAATAACAAAAACAAAACTGACGCTTTCGATATTTTTTAGTGTTGTTGCGTCGTTTTTGTTTCTAGCTCCCGCAAGTGCCTCCATTACGCCGGATGTAACTTTTGCCCCAAGCACAAACTGGTATGAGTGGGTTATCCGGTATCTCAATGAAACTGGCCGAGGACAAGTATTTAAGACCGGAGCAACTACGACGGCTTTCAGATCAGTGGCAATGAAGCTGTGCCGGACAGGAACTTTTACTAAGCCAAAGACATTAACACTCTGCACAACGGCGGTGAATGGCTATTACGCTGGTTGTCAAACGCCCCTTGTTAGCAAAATTTATTCTTCCAGCACATTAAACGCAATGATTCCGTATGACACAAACTGTTCAGGCAACAATGAGGGCGGACCAAATGACGGAACCTATTACAAATGGGTATATTTCACGCTTGATAATGCCGTGGCCGTTTCCAGCAGTGCTAGCTATTTTTTCCTGCTCAATTCGGCTTCGTCCAATGACAACGAGCCAGCCAATGTTTTGCCAAACATGTATAACAACTGCAATTATTTGGGTGCAAGCCAAGATTATGTGGACGGGCAGACATATAATTATCACGGTTCAACAAAATATGTTGAGGGGGCTTTGTGCGATATGCTTTTCAAAACATATTCCAGCGACCCCAACCCGCCTGTGTTTGCTATTACATCGCCTCAAAACAACGATCCGGAAATACGGGACACTTGGATTACTGTTTCGGGAACGTGTCCGATAGCCGGAACAAATCGGATTGGTTTAACAAACGACTGTTTGGGCTTCGATAAAATAAATTATAATCTCTCGTGTACTGCCGGAAAATTTACGGGCCAATTCTATTATGACGGCCTCGGCGATAAAAGAATTATTGCTCGCGATAGCAGTAGTGTTTCCGGTGACTGTGTGGACTATGATAATCTCATGGACTTTAAAACAGTACGAACAATTGAAGTTATCAATGGCTACCCAAATGAGTGGTACGCCAATCTGGATTATTACCAAGATTACGATATTAAAATAAAGTCGCCGGTATTTGATATAGCGTTAACACTTCCCGCCGGTTCCACTTCTTCGCCATTCGTATTTCAATTTACTTATCCGGCCACCTCGACACTCGCCAACCTGCTTTTTACAATTAAGCAGTATGACAACAGCGGTAATTTGCTTAATGGTAGTTACGCCACAAAAACACTCTCCACAATGGCGGACACGCAAAATTATCCGGTCACGCTCAACGCCTCATCTACTTTGACGCTTAACTATGTCGTGCAACTTACGGACACCGGACAGATGAAACGGCAATATCCGTTCGCGATTTATGTGTCTGATCTTACCTTTGTCTCCAATCCGATAGGCACTGGATTTTTCTTTCCTCGACTTGTTAATCTGCTCAAAACAAAAGTGGTGTTCAATTACTTCTTTGTTTTTCATGACGGATTTTACAATCTGTTCAACGCCAGTAGTGTCGCCGTATCAAGTACAGCTTTGGATATTACGGTTAAAACTGTATCTGCCGACAAACAATATAACACAAGTATACTCATATTCTCGGCTAGCGATCCGAACGTCAAGAACTTTGCCAATGGACTGCGACCATACATTACCGCCATTCTATGGCTCATCTTTGCCTTGTATGTGTTATTAAGAGTTAGTCGGCTCTTTAGCAATAATGATCAATAATATTATGCTCGATCTAATCCAATCAATCCTAGTTAAAATATTTTCGTTTTTGCCGGACGCCAGTCTTAACGATCCGGTAATAACAGCAGTCAACAGCGCATTTTCAGTAATGACGCCAACATTCGCAAAGATTGATTTAATCTTTCCGATTTATTCACTGTTCAAAATATTGCTTTTGGTGTTATTCGTTGAGATGACTTTATTCCTCGTCACGCTTGTTCTGAAAGCGATTACGACAGTTAAACCATAAGAATATGATTACTATAATCACCGGAAAACCTGGAGCAGGAAAAACCCTGATGATGACATACACCGCTTTGGATATGTTTTTACAAGGCTTGGACGTATACGCCAATTGGAAACTGGATTTTTCCGCCTACGTCGAAAAGAAAAAGTTAGACAAAACAAAACTTGGAAAAGTTTTCTTTTGGTCGGAAGTGCCGGAACTTCTACATATCAAAGGCGGGCAGATATTTATTGATGAAGCGCAAGGGTATTTCGATTCACGCGAGTGGCAAGAAATGCCACCGTCAGCGAAACAAAAATTTTCTGCTCACCGGCACGACATTAAAAAAGACGCCGACGGCAATATTGTACCGCTTGATGTTTGGGCGGGTGTTCAGCACATGAGCAACATTGATAAACGGATACGAGATTTAGGTCAGTATTTTGTTGAAGTAAGAAATGTTTTAAGGATATTCTTTATGGCCTCATATTTTGAACTTCACGACTTGAAAGATGACACTGTGAAACGTGTGGCGATTAAAAGACGTATATTCTTGTTCAATAAGTTGAAAGCAAATTGTTATAACACTCATGAAGCCGTCAACTTCATTGAGTATCCCGAATTTCCATACCATAGGGATTACAAAAAAGAATACTCAAATGATAATACTGGATTGCTACCCAATCACCCGCACACTCCGGAATATTCTAAACAAGGCAGAGGCAAACGAAAAAAGGAACCAGATCACTTTGACCCGATTCCTGATTATCTGTCCGACTAAGCGACTTTCTCGACTTGGCGGATGTAAAAAAGATTTATTGTCTTCGGATACTTCCGGACAACAGCACCTGCTTTATCTTTCTGCTCGATGACTATAAAAGACTTAATAGCCTTTTCGCCTTTCTTAACCTTGTACCCGTTTTCAAGCCAACGGTTAAAAGTTAAACAATTACTTTTCGGATCGTAATTGTTTGCTTCCTCCTGACCCCAACGGTCAAGAATCTGATCTTTGACTAGCTCGGCCGTAGTCGCCGAACCTGTCCATGTGGAAATTTGTTTTTCCATACGTTTAAATATATCGGCCAATTAAAATATTCAAGCGTAGGCCGTAAAATCCGCATTGAACAGGCTGATAAAAGCGTCTGATAGCTTGCTCTAGTCAAGGTGGAGATGAGGAACGAGCACTACCTTTACTTGAGATAAGCTGATGCTAAAATATCTAAGCCTAATGCGGTAAATTCAATATTATTTATGTTCTTAACTCATTTTATTTGTACCGGCAATATTTTTTGGACGGTCTGCCCGACCGCCCAAAAAATTTGCGGACAAAAAACAGTTAGAACGAATAAAAAGAAGTTCCTCCATAACTGGATTATATGCACACATCTAGACGCAGAATGAAGATACTATTTTAATTCACTTTTAAACAAATTAATTAACCATGATCGAACTCTATGATTTCAAATTGATAAAATCCGGAAAGGAAATTGAAGTGTATCATTACCAAAACAAAAAAATACTTCGTGGTTACGAACGTCGTGAACGAAAAAAAGAATCAAAAGAAAAAGAAGAAACAATCGAATGGGCGGAGTTGATTGAAGAGTGGGGCGATGAAGAAGAAAAAACCAAACTCAAAAAAGAACAAACTTTAAAAACAAAATTTTCAATCTCTCGCACTCGCACCAACATACGACGGCTCACCAACGCCAATCCTCACCTCAATCAGTTTCTCACCTTAACCTTTGCCCAATCTATGCCAAACCTTGAACCGGCAAACAATTTATTTAATCTCGCTATTAAACGAGTTGTGCGAGTTTACCCGCAATTTCAATACATTGCCGTCAATGAGTTTCAAAAGGATACTGATTTTCACGGTAATGTTAAGCCGTTAGGCGGATCCGTTCATTACCATTTATTGTGCAATCTCGGCCCCAAAGATACGAGCAAAGATAAATTGTTTGAGTGGGAAAGAAAGTTCGCGACAAAGTACTGGCAGAACGGATTTGTGAAAATTAAAGAAGTCCGACAGGTTACGAACATGGGAGCGTATTTCTGTAAATATCTTGGTAAAGATATGTTTGATAAACGAATGTTTAGAAAAAAGAAATTCTTTTGTTCACAAACATTAGATAAGCCGGTTGAAATGACCGGCGATAAAGCTATTAGTTTTTTTAATAAATATGTTAAGTCGATAACACCGATTTTTGAAAAAACATTTACCAGTGAATACACTGGCACGGTTGATTATTCGGCGTATTCTCTTAGCGAGAACGTGCCGGTAATAGAATCCGGCCGGTATGATCTCGCTCATCAAATTTAAAGAACTTACTGAATTAGACGGACAACAATTGTCCGACGAAGAAGCAACGGAAGCGAGAGAAACCATTTATCAATTATTAGAAATAGCTTTTGATGTTTGGGCTAAAAAGAAAAGGAAGCGCAAAAAACAACCCCTTGATAATAAAGCTTAACTTTGATAATATAGCCCAGTACACAACTTTATTATCCGCGGGCTTTTTTATTGCCATAATTCTTTATTGTGGCCAGAAAAGGGAGCAATCCTGCTTTCAATTTGCCTCGCGGTAAGTTGTGTACACAGCAGATCTTTGCTCCCTTTTTTATTTATTTTATGGAAAAACAATTACAACGAGGAGTTATCTATTATCGTGTATCTACGTCAGAACAAGCCGAGCATGGCTTTAGTTTGGATTACCAGCGTGAGGCTTGTTTAAAGCACGCTGAAAGCCGTGGTATTGATATTGTGGCCGAATACCACGATGACGGCATATCGGCTAAGACAACCAACCGTAAGGGGCTACAAGAGATGATAAAGTTCTGTTCGGTAAAGAGCAATCGCATTGATTGTGTTGTCGTTAATAAAGTTGACCGGCTTTCGCGTGATGTTAACGACTACACAAGTATTTTCACACAATTCACCAAACAAGGCATTACGCTTGTTTCAACCACCGAGGCCATTAATGATACGCCATTTGGTAAGTGCGTTGGTAATATCATGGCGACATTCGCACAGCTCGATAATGACATGCGTAGCGAACGTGTAACGGTCGGAATGAAAAAATGTATTGAATCCGGTCGGTGGCCTTTTATGGCTCCGATTGGATATCTCAATCACATTGATAAAAATAACAAGAAGACTATTATCGTTGATCAAACCAAAGCTTCACTTGTTACCTATATTTTTAGTGAATACGCTACCGGCGTATACACCGAGGAAGAAATACGACAGCGAGTAAACGCTCAAGGTTTACTCTCCCACAGGGGCAAAGAAATATCATCACAGATGATCCACAAAATATTAGTGGAGAAATTTTATATTGGTGAAATGACAATGAACGGTATTGATTACCAAGGTACTCATCGCCCATTAACTACTAAAGAAAATTTTTATCAATGTCAAAAGTTTTTAAAAAAGTACGATAAGAAAACAATGATGTCATTAAGTCGTTCGGAAGAGGCGTTTCCGTTGAGAAATTTCGTATTATGCGCGCAATGTACCCGTCCGCTTACCGCCGCATTTTCAACCGGCAAGAGTGGGAAGAAATTTCCTTACTATCGTTGTTATAATCGACATTGTACCGGCCTTAAATCAATTTCCAAGGGTAAATTGGAAGAGCAATTTTATGAGTATTTGAAAGAAATTATACCGGACAAGCGCTATGCCAAAGCCATTAAACATATGGCATTAGAGGTTTGGGAAAAGAATTATAAAGAATTCAATATAAGCCAAGATCAATTGACTGCGGAAATCAGACAATTGAAACGAGAAAAAAGAAATACCTTTGACTTGTTAGGCAAAGGCTTAATAAGTGAAACTGATTTTAAAGAACAGCTAGATAATATCAAAGTCTCCATTGATGAAAAAGAAACCAGTTTGACCGAAACACCGAAAGACGATTTTGATTTTGGACAAGCACTTGATAGCTGTTTTAGCTTCTTTGAAACGATACCTGATTATTGGAAAGAAATTGAATATGCAGAAAAAATTAAACTCCAGAGTTCGATTTTTTCCAAAAAACCTACTTACCAAAATTCAACATTTGAAACACCGAAATTTTCGCTAATCTTTCAACAAAAAAGAGGGTTTGCAAGTGCAAACCCCCCAGTTGTAGCCCGTACGGGAATCGAACCCGTATTTCTACCTTGAGAAGGTAAAGTCCTAACCATTAGACGAACAGGCCAAGTAAGCAAAA
>C687J26860_1000699_pt1 | contig 17765 bp, 19 predicted proteins | sample RifOxyC2_FD_26860 | JGI IMG/M metagenome (IMG submission 26860)
ATGCTCGTCAAACATACCAATTTTTTAACGATTTATTCGGCTAAAAACATCTATATCGTTCAAAACCAAATTTTTCAATAATATGTCATTTTTGACAGAATGAAATTATAGGTACTGTCCAAAATAGTATGAAAGAATATGAAAAATGAAATGGCAATAAATATGAAGGTTTAGTGATATATAATTTGGAGTATAAGAATAAAAATGTAGCGGCAAAGCGACAGCTTTGCCTAATTGGAAAGAAAAAGCAAAAAAACAATAAAAGGGAATAAAGAATAAAAAAGCGAAATAAAAAAAATTAATTGAAAGGCAGAGTAAAAAAACAGTTAATAGTTACAGGGTAATAGCGTTTTGAATAATAGCGGACCATCTGCCCTGAATAGTATCAATGCCTTTTAAGAAATGTAGCGGAATAGGTACATTGTAGTTGAGCGACATATGAGGGCGTAAAAAGTTGTAGAAGGTAACGAAAAGAGTAGTAAGAGCGATAGCCCCATTTTTAGAAGAAAAGCCAGCAGCGGCTTTCATATGAAACTTGTAAGTGCGATTAAGACGTTCAATGAGTTGCTTAAAAGGTCTAAATTTTTCAGAAACAGCATCAAGGTTTTGCAAACCGATAACATTTTTAAGTTTAATAGGGTTATCAAGTAATTTGTTAAGGAAGTGAACAGCGTTTTGGTAAGCAGGGTTACCGTCAGAAATAAGAGTAAAATGCTGGTTAGGATAAGCAGTTCTAATTGCTTCTTTAATGGCGATGGTAGCCGGCAGAGTATCGCGAGTAGCGTCTAAGTGGTAAGCAGTAATTTTTAATTTTTTAGCAGAGATAAAGAAGAAAGTGTAATTGAAATTACCATTAATTTTAATATAAGTTTCGTCGCCGGCTTGGATATTATCAACAGAACCTTTGTATTTCATATTGAAGTTATGGCAGTGGAAAGCAGCCATTTGGCAATAGTTGAGAACAGATTGATTAGATAATCGGATTTTAAATACTTCTCGTAATAGGTAAGCTGTTTTTCTTGCAGATAAGGCGAAAGATACATGGAAAGTTAGAACAAGGCAGAGAGTGTTAAGGGAATTTCTGATATTTGAGATATTTGAGTTATGTTGTGGGGCAGAGTGAACAAGTTGGTTGTAAGAGAAATGATATTCTCTGAATTGATAACGGAGTTTAAATTCGAAAGGTCTAACGGAATAAAGTAATCGTTCGCCGAAATTAAGTTTCTTTTTATTGTTGATATAGAGTTCACAGTTATTATTGTGGCATTTGAAAATAGAGAAGTTAGAACGTTGTTTGTAGATATATAAAGTGCTATTACAATAAGGACAGAAATGGTTTGCTTGAGTTCTATGACGCGGATGAACTTGAGAAACGGAGTTACATACTTTGCATTTAATTTGAGAACGTCTTTTACCGTTATTGTAATAGAGAAATTGATGAGGTGCACCGCAAGTATGACAGATAGAATCTTTTGGGACGGAATTTTCAAGAATTTTGATATTAACAGGTTTTAAGGAATAACCATTTTCTAATTCGTATTTTTTAAGAAGTTTTTTGTAATCTAAAACAATTTTTTTTTAGCAGGTTGAGTAAGCGGTGGTTTAGGGTCAACATAGAAGTTGCGATAGTTTGGTAATTTTTCTTTTAAATTGTCTTTGGGTTTAATTTCAGGGTTACGATTTTTAAGGATTTCAGATAGGTCTTTAACAATGCGTTCAATTTGTTCACGATTAAATTTAGAACAAATCCAAACAACGAAACGGGAAATATTATCCATAGACATAGAGACACCTCGCTAAAAAGAGTATTAAAAACCCCTCAAAATAGGGGGGATGCGTCGAAGCAGAAAGTTGTTGATTATTTTATCGTCAATAAATTATATAAATAAAAAACAAAAAAGTCAAAGTTTTTGACAGAATGAAATTATATCAAGAGGTAAAATTATGATTAAAATTACTGTTCCAGGTGCTGCCGGTAAAATGGGTAAAACGATAATTGAACAAATCCTTAAAGACACTGATTTGTCACTAATAGGTGCGGTAGAGTTTAAGGGGCATGATAGCATTGGTGAATCTATAGGGAAAATAAAAATTAGTGACGATTTTGTTTTCGTGGCAAAAGAATCCGACGCTATTATTGACTTTACAACACCGGAGGCAACCTTATACCATTTGGAAGTGGCACAAAAATACGGGAAGGCGATTGTAATAGGAACAACGGGTATTTTGGAATCTGGTATAGACAAAATAAAGACATCTTCAAAAACAATACCGATTGTATTTGCACCGAATATGTCAATAGGTGTAAATCTATTGTTTAAGCTTGTTGATGAGGTTGCAAATGTTTTATCGGATTATGATATAGAAATAATAGAGGCACATCATAATCAAAAGAAAGACGCACCTTCCGGGACAGCGTTAGAAATTGCCGAAATATTATCCAAGAAACTTAATCTACAACAAATTTATGGCAGAGCAGGCCATGTCGGAGCGCGGAAAAAAGAAATTGGTATTCATTCGGTTCGTGCTGGCGATATCATTGGTGACCATACTGTACTTTTTGTAGGTCAAGGCGAACGATTAGAAATAATTCACCGTGCACATTCAAGGGAAACATTTGCTGCCGGTGCAATAAGAGCCGCAAAATGGATAGTTGATAAAAAACCCGGGCTTTACACCATGCAAGATGTCTTAGGTTTAAGATAAAAGGATAAAAAGGGGACAGCTGTTAAATGTTAAACAAAACTCAAAAGAAAAAGTATGGGAAATAAATTAAAAATATACAAATTTGTTAAAAAACCGTCAAAGGTTATTGCTGTCGGTTTAAATTATATAGACCACGCCAAAGAATTGAATATGAAAATTCCTGATGAGCCGATAATATTTATAAAACCACAAACAGCGGTTATCTGGAACAAAGAAAAAGTAAAATATCCAAAAATGTCTAAACAGGTTGATTATGAAGCGGAACTTGCGATTGTAATCGGTAAAAAATGTAAAAATATTTCAGTAAAAAATGCAGAAAAATATATATTAGGATATACCTGTCTTAATGATATAACCGCACGCGATTTACAAAGAAAAGACGGGCAATGGACACGAGCAAAATCATTTGATACTTTTTGTCCTATTGGACCGCATATTGTTTCCGGAATAAACCCCGATGATTTGAAAATTGAATGCTACTTAAACGATAAATTAAAACAATCATCCAGTACAAAAAATCTGATATTCAATGTTAAAAAATTGGTTTCATTTATATCTCAGGTGATGACACTTGAAAAATATGATGTAATTTCAACCGGTACCCCGGTTGGTGTTGGTCCCGTAAAAATAGGCGATAAAATAGAAATAAAAATAGAAAAAATCGGTGTATTAACCAATTATGTAGAATAAACGCTCGGAAGTAAATTTCTTTGAAACGCTCCTTAGAAGTCGCTCTGCAATCCCGATATATCGGGATTGAGGTTCTACAGAAATTTCTTCCTTGCTCATGATTATAAAGAGGTAAAAAATGCTAAGCAAAGTCTGGATATGGTTAAAAGATGTTTTTTCTGATGAAGAAGATCCGAACGAGCCGATTTATGACCCGGTTCATATTGCTACAATGCTTGTATTGACAATATTTGGCATATCTATACTATTTTGGCTTTTTTGGGCATTGCTTGTATATAAAGGCGGACTTTTAGATAAAATAATTCCATTTTTTAAAGTCATTTTCACCTCAAAAACACTCGCCGATTTTGGCTACGAAGGGTATCCATATGAAATGGGCATTTTTGATGGTTGGATAACAAATATTGTTGCATTGTTGTTTTTGTTTTTCTTAATCTGGCGAATAAGAAGAATTTTTAGACATTCTATAAAGTTGTAGTAATGTCAAAAATATTATGAAAAATCATGGTTTTTCACTAGACGCGATATTTTCATCAAGGTATACCTTGATGAGCGGCTCAAAAAACCTTAAATTTCAAAACTCACTCGTCCCGATATTCATCGGGACTCATTCAGACAGTTGAAATTTTTTAACGGTTTTTTATCGCCTAAATATCGCTATATCGCTCAAAACCAGATTTTTCATTAATAGGTTTATGAAAACAGCAAACCAGGGGAGGGTAAGAAAATAATTTGTGTTATGACAAGTATAGCCAGAGAATTATATAAAATATTAATAAAATGTCAAAAGATTTTTGACATTACGAAAGTTGTAGTTAGGAGAGTAGATGGAAACTAAATATTCGGAAAAACTAAAAAAGTTGCCGCCATATTTATTTATTGAAATTGACAAAAAGAAAAAAGCAGCGATTGAAAAAGGCGTTGATATAATCTCTTTGGGAGTCGGTGATCCGGATTTACCGACACCCAGGCATATAATTGATTCAATGAAAGAAGCGGTTGAAAAACCGAAGTATCATCAATATCCGTTCGGTGCAGGTTTAATAGAATTCAGAAAAGCAATTTCTGACTGGTACAAACAAAGATTCAATGTTAACTTGAATCCACAAAACGAAATTCATTCTTTAATCGGTTCAAAAGAAGGTATCGGACATATTCATCTCGCATTTATTAATTCCGGTGATATTGTTTTAATTCCTGAGCCGGGTTATCCTGTCTATAATTGCGGAACTATTTTTTCGGACGGTATTTCACATTTTATGCCATTAACTGAGAAAAATAATTTTTTGCCTGACTTGGATAAAATTCCTGAAAAAATCGCAAAAAAATCAAAAATGATGTTTATAAACTATCCGAATAATCCGACATCTGCGGTAGCAGATGGTGAATTTTATGAAAAAGTTATAAAATTTGCAAAAAAATATAATATAATTGTTTGTAGTGATGCTGCATATTCCGAAATGTATTATGATAACAAAAAGCCGATAAGTTTTCTTGAACTAAAAGGTGCAAAAGATATCGGTGTTGAATTCCATTCGGTATCAAAAACATATAATATGACCGGCTGGCGACTGGGCTGGGTTTGCGGCAATGCCGAAATAGTTGCCGGACTGGGAAAAGTAAAAGACAATTACGATTCCGGTGTATTCGGCGCAATTCAGGAAGCGGGAATCACCGCATTGACATCTTCTCAGGACTGTGTTGAAGAAATGCGGAGAATTTATCAAAATAGAAGAGATATATTTATTGATGAATTAAGCAGAATCGGCTGGTCTGTAAACAAACCGCAAGCAACATTTTATGTCTGGGCGAAAGTCCCCAAAGGTTATAAATCCGCAGAAGTAATTGGAAAACTGTTAGACGAAGCAGGAATCGTCTGTACACCCGGCAACGGTTTTGGACCCTCCGGCGAGGGTTATATCAGATTCGCATTAACAGTTCCGGAAGCCCGCCTCAAACAAGCTGTAGAACGCATCTCAAAAATCAAGTGGTAACTCTCCGTTTTTTATATTTGTAGCAGCAGAGCAAAGCTCTGCTTTGTTTGCTATTCTAATTATAACAATAAGTAATATACAGTAGAAAGTTTAATATCGTATAAAATATATGAAGCAATCCTGCTATATTATTATGCCTTTTTAATCTTTTTTGAAACCAATTTAACCAAATCCAAAATAAATCTTTTATCTTTCATAGATTTATCTTTCAAAAGAGGCAGGATTTCATCATTAATTGAATAATCGCTTTTCTTGAAAGGGATATCAGAAAAAAGTTTATAAAGAGATGTATTTAAAGCGTTCGCTATTTTATAAATAGTATCCAAACTCGCCTGTTTTTTACCATTTTCAATATAAGAAAGAAAATTACCGGTAATTCCTGCGGAATCAGCTACTTCTTGTTGAGTTAGATTTCTTTTAAGCCGCTCTTCTTTAATTTTCTTACCTATAAATTTGTGAATATTCTCCATAAAACCCCTAAAAATAATACATAAAAACCGTCTAAAATAGAATATCTTATAAGTCATAATATATACTTGACATAAAGGATAATATTATATATAAATATTATAGATGTTATTTTGCAAGAAAGGGGAGGAATTATGTCCAATAATAAAGATCGTTTTGCTATTAATGTAGATATTGAAACATTGAATGAATTTGGTAGACGAGGTGCTCGAGGATGCAACGAAGAATCTCATAAAAACAATAGAAAACATTATGATATTACTATTCATAGAAAAAATTGTAAATCTACTAATATACATGCTGCAAATATATTTAGATATTGGATAAAAAATATCAATAATTATAGTACTGCAATCAAAATTGCTAATAAACAAAGAGAATTATGGAGGAAACATTTAAAGAAAAAAGATATTTTGATACGTAACTGTATGGATTGTAATCCCCAAAATATATAAGAGATGTTTTATAATCTAGAATGAAAACCTTTCCAAAATTATAGGAGTTATTAAAATGCTAAAAAAAATATTTGTATTGAATGTTATTTTTTTTGGTTTTAGTTATTTTTTATTTGGCGTAACAACGATTGTGGGAACAGATGTAACTCCACATACTGGGGAATGGTTGAATTATACTTCACTGGGAGAAATTAATTTTTTAATAAGAGAGGGGAATTATCTATGGTGCACAAATAACGGTGGGGTAATAAAGTGGAATTTAACAAATAACACATATATACAATATAATACTGAACACGGTTTAATTAATAATGGTGTTAGAGAAATAGCAATCGATTCACAGGGTAATAAATGGTTCGGAACAAGTAATGGCGCGTCTAAGTTTGATGGCATAACTTGGATAAATTATACTACATTGGATGGTTTATCTAATAATAATATATGTTCGATGGCGATTGATGCTCAAGATAATAAATGGTTTTTTACTTATGCAAACACAGTATCTAAATTAGATGGTGCAATATGGACAAGTTATATTTATCCACAAGGTCCTATCGCTGGTTATGGAGCAATGGCGATTGATGCTCAAGATAATAAATGGTTTGGATCTGATGGGGGAATTATAACCCGATATGATGGCACGAATTGGACTACATATCGTCCTTATGATATACTTGGATTTCCCTGTACGTTTATTGATTCTATAGTAGTGGATAGTTATAATAACAAATGGTTCGGGACCGAAATTGGTTTAATCAAATATGATGATATAAATTGGATTACGTATTATTCTTCAGTATGTTTTGCAGGTTGTAATATTAGCGGACATCATTCTTTAGCAATAGACAATTCTGATAATATTTGGATATGTACCTATAGTAGTGGTGTTTTTAAATTTGATGGCACAAATTGGACAAATTATACTACAAGTGATGGTCTTGCAGAAAATCAGGTATTATCAATATCTATTGATAATGAAGACAATAAATGGTTCGGAACCGGAAGTGGAGCGATATCTAAATTTGATGATACAAATTGGACTACATATACATATCCTAATTATTATAATTTATATTTTGAAAATACGATGGCGATTGATGCTCAAGATAATAAATGGTTTGGGACTTATAATCGAGGTGTTTATAAATATAATAATACAACATGGACAAATTATACTATTGAAAATGGTTTGGTAAATAATAATGTTAAATCAATAGCATTTGATAGTTATGGTAATAAATGGTTTGGAACATCTAATGGAATATCAAAATATGATGGTACAACATGGACAAATTATACTTCTACTGATAATATGAAACTCGATGTAAAAGCGATAGCATTTGATAGTTATGGTAATAAATGGTTCGGCACGCTTGGTGGTGTATCTAAATTTGATGATATAAATTGGACATATTATACTACATTTCAAGGACTATCTTTTGGAATAAATAGTATTAAAACATTGGCAGTGGATAGTTCCAATAATATATGGATAAATTATGTCCATTCTACAACTTCAATTAAATTTAAGAATGATACTTATACACTATACAATTATCCATCTGGTATCAATGTAATAGTAATAGATAATGAGGGTAACAAATGGTTTGGTACTTCTAATGGTATATTTAAATATGACGGAATAACATGGACAACTTATACAACAATAGATGGTTTGGCAAATAATGATATTAGGGCAATAGCATTTGATAGGTACGGTAATAAATGGTTTGGTACTTGGGGTGGCGGAGTATCTAAGTTCGATGGTACTAATTGGACGACGTACACTTCTACTCATGGTCTTGTCAGTAATTATGTTCTTTCGATAGCAATAGACGGTCAGGACAATAAATGGTTCGGTACTGGTGGTGGAGTGTCTAAGTTTAGCGGCGATAAATATTCAAATTATTATATTAAAGGAAATATAAAAAATTCTGCAGGTTTAGCAATGAATGGAGTAACTGTAAACTTAACAGGCGATATTGTAAATTCGGTTGTGACATCAGATAATGGTAATTATGAATTTTTAAATTTATCTACGGGAATATATAGAGTAAGTCCGGGTAAAACAAATTATTCATTCAGCCCAACCTATATAAGTACAACATCATTATCAAAAAATACAACTGATTGGGATTTTGTTGGAACTATAATATCTACTACAAATTCAGTTTCACCAGCTAATGCAGTTACAATAACAATAAGTCCTGTATCAGGAGAAATAAAAGTAGAAATTTCAGAGAATACGTTTGCCGATAATACATTAATAACCATTTCAACATTTACATCTCCTATTTCAAATATTGAAAAAATAAAGGTTACAAATATTTGCATAGAAATAAATACCGATAAAGGGCAACAGCCTACTAAAGAAATAACAATAACAATTTGTTATAGACAAGGCGATATAGAGGGGTATGATGAAAATAAATTATGTATAGGTAGATACGAGGATTCTATAGGCAAATGGGTTGCTTTACCTTCTACTATAGACCGTGACTATAAAAAAGTTACTGCAAAAACAAAACATTTATCAAAATTTGCATTAATACAACTTGTTCCGGCTGTTGATTTAAAAAATACAACTGTTTATCCCAATCCTTATAAACCTGAGGATGCAAGATATGGCGATACATCGCTTGGAATGGGCATAGTTTTTTCAGGACTTACTGCAAATGCAAAGATAAAGATATTTAATATTGCTGGTGAATTAATAAATGAATTAGAAGAGACTAATGGTAATGGTAATTGTTTATGGGATACAAAAAATAAAGAGGGTAATAAGGTAGCGAGTGGAGTATATTTATATTATATAATCAATCCTGAGGATAATTCACAAAAGTCAAAAGGCAAGTTTGCAATAATAAGATGAGAATAAAAAATGTAGTCTTTAATTAGCATAATATTTCCTTGATACGAAGTTCGGTATGATTCTATTTCACTCACCACAGGATGCCCAGTATCAACTCTGCCGCCCTTGGCGAGCCTTTCGCCTCACTTAAGCTCCGGCGAAGCAGGCGTCCCTTTGGGGAGGGAGCCTATTAAAGGAGTATGAATTGATTTTTCCTTCCTAATTTGATAAAATGTTACTATAATAAAAAATTAACTAATAATTTCAAGGATTACAACTCCTTGAAATTGACATATTTCAAGGAATATGGTATAATTATCTCATTATGAAAATACCAAGAATATATCAAAATCTGAATAAAAACCTTAAACCGAATAAAGCACTTATAATCTATGGTCCGAGGCAGGTAGGAAAAACCACATTGCTTAAAGATTACTTGTCAGGTTGTAAGATGAAATATAAGCTGAGTTCAGGAGACAATATTAATGTTCAGAATATATTCAATTCACAAGATTTTGATACAATTAGAGAATATGCCGAGGGATATGAACTCATTGCAATAGATGAAGCACAGAAAATAAAAAATATTGGATTGGGTTTAAAGATATTGGTTGATCAGGTTCCGGGAATCAAGGTTATAGCAACAGGTTCATCCTCTTTTGAATTAGCCGGGCAGGTCGGAGAGCCGCTTACAGGCAGGAAAATAACTCTGAATTTATTTCCAATTTCACAAATAGAGTTATCTAATTTAAATAACTTATCAGAGATTAAAGAAAGATTACCGGAATGGCTTATATATGGTGGTTATCCTGAAGTTGTAGTGACAAAAAATAAAAAGGAAAAAAAGAAAATATTAGAAGAGATATTTCAGGCATATTTATTAAAAGATATTTTGGAATTGGAAAAGATAAAAAGTTCAAAAATTCTTCTTGATATGTTAAGATTGCTTGCTTTTCAGGTTGGTAGTGAAGTGTCTTTAACAGAAATCGCACAACAAGTTGGAATAGATTATAAAACGGTTGCAAGATATCTTGATTTATTTGAGAAATCGTTTATTATTTATAATTTGCGGGGATATAGCAGAAATTTAAGAAAAGAAGTTACAAAAAAAAGTAAATATTATTTTTATGACGTTGGTATTCGTAATGCCATAATATCTAATTTTAATGATTTGGAACTTAGAAATGATGTTGGTAGTTTATGGGAAAATTTTATTTTTATTGAGCGTATGAAAAAAAGAGCGTACAAAGACATATTTGCAAATTGTTATTTCTGGCGGACGTGGGACCAAAAAGAGATTGATTTGATTGAAGAGAGAGAAGGCAAGTTGCATGGTTATGAAATAAAATGGAGAGAAGTAAAACTTAAACCGCCGAAGGATTGGATAGAAAATTATAAAAATTCAGATTATAAAGTTATAACAAGAAAAAACTATTTAGAATTTATAGCTTAGTTATACATTTTCTTAATACGTTCAGCAGGATTCGATTTCACTCACCACAGTTGGGAAACTGTTAGACGAAGCAGGTATTGTCTGTACACCCGGCAACGGTTTTGGACCCTCCGGCGAGGGTTATATAAGATTCGCCTTAACAGTTCCGGAAGCCCACCTCAAACAAGCTGTAGAACGCATCTCAAAAATCAAGTGGTAGCCCCGTTTTTTATATTTGGAAAAAGGGGACAGATCCTATATATTTACCCGCCTTTGCAGAAAGCCGTAAAGTGGAATTATTTGCATAAATAAATCATCATCAAATATCTTAAAAAATAAATGTTTCTATTTTACTTTTTTTCCTTGATTTAAGCTGTTTTTATTTGTATAATTTACTGAGTTTCGCATAAATCAAAATCAACTTTTGATGTATAAAAGTTGTATTTTTTTCATTTGTGAATTTTATGGCACTTAAGATTATTGCAGGTCAGTTTAAGGGACGGAATTTACTTCTTCCGACAGATTTATCTACTAGGCCGCTTTTAATGAGAGCAAAAAAATCGCTTTTTGATATTTTGACTCCAAAAATAATAGGTTCTGTTTTTCTTGATTTGTTTGCAGGTACAGGTTCAGTAGGTATAGAAGCGTTGTCGCGCGGTGCAAAGAAAGTTGTTTTTGTTGAAAATGGCAGAGAGTGTGTAAAGTTAATTGAAGAGAATTTAAAGAATTTGGGTGTTTCCGACAAAGCGGAAGTTTTACGGTATGATGCGGCGCAACCGAATTTTCTGAATGAAAAGTTTGATATTATTTTTATCGGGCCACCGTATTCTATGAAGAATTTAGCTGTAGTGATTGAAAAATCAGAGGTTTTGCTTGCAAGAAACGGGATTATAATAGGGCAACACCAATTCAGGGAAATGCTTCCAGAAAAATTAGGGGAAATGGGTATGTATCGGCAGGAGAAATACGGTGATATGAGGTTGTCATTTTTTTCTCGCTCAGATTCCCAGAGCAAGAAAAACTCCCACGACTAATTTTGCTCCCCCGAGTTTTGTCTGTGACAAAATTGATAGGGGGGATTGGAGCAAAACTGTGCGGGGTAATTCATTAAAATTATGAAAAATATAATCGTTATAAAATACGGCGGCAGTTTAATGGACGATAAAAATGCCGAAAAGGCAGTTTTGAGAAATGTTTTGCGATTTTCTAAGAAATATTCCGTTATTGTTGTTCATGGCGGTGGCAAGGATATTACAAAAGCATTAAATAAAGCGAATATAGAAACAAAATTCGTTAACGGGCTAAGATATACCGACGGTAAAGCGATAAAAATAGTTGAGAAAGTGTTGGAAAGTATCCAGATAAGAATAGCAAAGAAATTAAAAAATGCGATAGCACTGAAAAAAGCGTTTTTAGGTGTTAAGATTAATAGTTTGGGATATGTTGGCAGGTTTTGTTGTGCAAAAGTCCAAATGATAAATAGTGTTATTGAAGAAGGGAAGATTGCGGTTATTTCCCCGATAGGGAAGACGAAGAAAGAACAGATTCTTAATTTTAATGCAGATGAGGTGGCAAGTGGAATCGCCACGATATATAAAGCGAAAAAATTGATTTTTTTTACAGATGTTAAGGGTGTTCTCGATAGTAACAAAAAAACTATATCAAATATTAAGATATCCGATGTTGATAATTTAATTAAAGAGAGTGTTATTACGGGAGGTATGATACCAAAGGTCAGGGGATGCGCCGAAGCAGTGAAAAACGGAGTAAAAGAGGTTGATATTTTTGATGTTAGACTTAAAGGAACAAAAATAATATGAGTTATTTGAATTCGGAAAAAAAATATGTTTTTCAGACTTACAAGAGATATCAAATTTTATTTGTTAAAGGTAAAGGTAAATATCTTTGGGATGATAAAGGAAAAAAATATTTGGATTTCTTGTCGGGGATTTCGGTATGTTCCACAGGTCACTGTAATCCAAAGGTTGTTGAGGCGATTCAGAAACAGAGTGGAAAGCTGATTCATGTATCCAATCTTTTTTATATTAAGCCGCAGATTGAGCTTGCGAAAATGCTTTCTAATATTTCTTTTGGCGGCAAAGTTTTTTTCTCCAACTCGGGTGCGGAGGCAAATGAATGTGCAATAAAATTAGCAAGAAAATGGGGCGACGGCAGGTATGAAATTATTTCATTTAATAATTCGTTTCACGGTAGGACGATAGCAACGCTTTCCGCAACCGGCCAGAAAAAATTCTCAAAAGGTTTTGAACCGCTTTTGAGTGGTTTTAAGTTTGCTGATTTAAATGATATTTCTTCGGTAGAAAGACTGATAAACAATAAAACCTGTGCCGTTATTGTTGAACCTATCCAGGGAGAAGGCGGGGTATGTTTGGCTACTAAAGAGTTTTTGACAGATTTGAAAAGAATTTGTAAAAAGAATAATATTCTTTTGATTTTTGACGAGATTCAATGCGGATTAGGAAGGACGGGAAAAATATTCGCATATAAAAATTACGGAATAGAACCCGATATTATTACACTTGCAAAATCTTTGGGCGGCGGATTACCTATTGCTGCAACAATAGCAAAGAAAGGGATTGCAGAAATACTGAGCTATGGAAGTCACGGTTCTACGTTCGGTGGAAATCCTGTTTGTTGTGCAGCGGCACTTGAGGTGCTAAAGATTGTTAATAATAAAAAAGTACTGAAGAATGTTGAAATTACCGGAAAATATTTTTTGGATAAATTAAATATTTTACAAGAAAAGTATAATTTTATAAAAGAAGTCAGAGGGCTCGGGTTTATTATCGGTATTGAGCTTAATATTGACGGTAAGGAAATTGTGAAAAGATGCCTTCAAAGAGGACTTATTATAAATTGTACGCAGGATAAGGTATTGCGGTTTTTACCGCCGTTAATTATAAATAAAAAAGATGTTGATGCAGCTATTTCTATTTTGGAAGATTCTTTTATTGAATGAAGAATAAAACAAATATCGTTTTTGTGGGGCTTGGTTCTAATAGGGGAGAAAAGAAAAAAAATATACTAAAGTCAATCGAACTTTTAAAAAAGTATCATCAGAAAATTTTAAAGATTTCTTCTTTTTACAGGACGGAACCGTATGGATGTAAGAATCAAAATACTTTTTTAAATGCAATTGTTAAATTAAAAACCGAATTATCTCCAAAAGAATTTTTATTTATTTGTAAAAATATAGAAAAAGTTATCGGTAGAAAAAAAAGTTTCAGATGGGGTCCAAGAGAAATAGATTTAGATATTTTGTTTTTCGGAAAAAAGGTTATTAAAAGCAGAATTCTTACAATCCCGCATAAGGATTTGCATAACAGGGAGTTTGTTTTAAAACCATTAAAAGAGATTTCACCGGGGTTAGTCCATCCCGTATTAAGAAAAAGGATTTCAAGAATAAAGAGTTAGGGATTATAATTAATGTTTTTATTTAATTTACCATATTGGTTAGACATAGTAATTTTAATATTTGCATCTGCATCTATTGCATATATTTTGTGGATTTCAGTAATTTTCTTCCGAAGAAAAGCCAGAGAACTTGAACGGCTGAATGAGGATTTGAAATTAATACATGATATTTCCAAAGATATTACGGCAACACTTGAAATGAGAGATCTTTTGCCGCAGATTATGGATGCATTTACAAAAGCCGGCAAGGTTTCAAAAGGCTCTATTATGTTGATGAACGAAGAAACACAGACGCTTGAGATAAGAGCAGGAATTGGTTTATCACCAAGAGCGTATGATATAGTGCGTCCACGGCTTGCAGAAGGAGTGGCAGGTGTGGTTGCAGCTATTTGCGAGCCGATACTTATTGATGATAAAAGCAAGGAAAAATATCTTTATATTGATTTCGCATCCAATGCGCAAATATCCAGACCAAAAGAAACTCTGCTTTGTTTACCTTTGATATTCAGAGGTCATGTTTTAGGTGTTGTATCATTGGATAAAAAGGCAGGTGGTGAAAAATTCTCCGAATATGACAGAAGAGTTTTGACGATTTTGGCGAATCAGGCTTCAGTTGCAATACAAAATGCTAAGTTGTACGAGAATGCAATAACAGACGGGCTGACCGAGCTTTATATTCATAAATATTTTCATCAGCGGCTCGAAAAGGAAATGGAAAAAGCAAAAAGGTACAGTCAAAAACTTTCTTTAATGATGTTTGATATAGATTATTTTAAAAATTTTAATGATTTATATGGGCATCAGGTCGGGGATGCGGCATTAATCCATTTGGCAAAGATATTGAAAGACACTATGAGGTCAAGCGATATATTAGCGCGATATGGTGGCGAGGAATTCGCGGTTATTCTTGTTCCCGATCCAAAAATTGAGCAGACGGCAGAGCTGGTAAAAAGCATTGCAGAACGTTTTAGAAGGAATGTTGAGAGTAATCCGCTGGATATTAAAGGTAAAAAATTGAAAATTACGGTTAGTATCGGTATTGCTTCTTGGAATAGGGAAAGAAGAATAGATAAAGATAAATTGATAAAAATGGCGGATGACGCACTTTATAAGGCGAAAAGAGATGGTAGAAATTTGGTACGGATATGGGAAGATATTTTCCCAATTAATGTGCCATAATACATATTTTTTTTACTTGAAATATTTCATTTATTGTGATAGAATGATTGATTATAATAAGTAGAAAAATTATTGTAAAAATAGGAGAGAAAAAATGGGTAACAGAGTACCGCTTATTGCAGGCAATTGGAAAATGAACAAGACGGTTAAGGAATCTGTGGAATTAGTTTCGGTTCTTAAACAAAAGTTAACCGATGTTAAGAATAGGGAGATATTGGTGTGTCCGTCTTATATTTCACTTTATGCTGTCAAAGAAGCTTTGAAAAATACAAATATTAAAGTTGGTGCACAAAATATGTATTTTGAAAAGTCGGGTGCATTTACTGGAGAAATTTCTCCATTAATGCTCAAGGATATCAATTGCGATTATGTTATAATCGGTCATTCGGAAAGAAGGCAATATTTCGGTGAGACTGACGAAAGTGTCAATAAAAAAATGAAGGTTGCATTTGAAAGCGGGATTATACCTATCGTATGCGTCGGCGAGACTTTGCAGCAAAGAGAAAAAAACGAAACTTTTTTGATTATTGAAAAACAGATAAAAATCGGTGTTGCCGGATTAAGCGGTGAGCAGATGAAAAAACTGGTAATTGCATACGAACCTGTATGGGCTATTGGTACGGGAAAGACAGCGACTCCTCAACAGGCTGAAGAAATCCACGCTTTCATAAGGAAACTTTACTCTGAATTGTATGGTAAAGACGCCGCAGAAGATATTAGAATTCTTTACGGTGGTTCGGTAAAGCCGGATAATATTTCTGAAATAATGAAACAGCCCAATATTGACGGCGGACTTATTGGCGGAGCAGCACTTAAAGCAGACGATTTTATTAAACTCGTTAATTATTGAAGCGATATCCCGAAAAAATTGGGATAGAATAAATTGTTTTACTTAGACGGACGTGGAGCGGATTTAATGATAGAATCTATGGATGATAATTTGAATAAAAAAAGAATGCAGGTGCCGATTATTGCGAATGTATCAAATAGACATGTACATTTAAGTAAGGAAGATTTTGAAAAACTATTTGGAAAGGATTATCAATTAGAAAAAATTAAGGGATTAATGCAGCCGGGAGAATTTGCCTCAAGAGCAACCGTTACTATTAAAGGTGCCAAAAGTGAAATACAAAAGGTTCGTGTGTTAGGACCGCTTAGAAAAGCAACTCAAGTTGAGGTATCCAGGACGGATACATTTGTGTTAGGAATAAATGCACCGCTTAAGATGTCTGGTGATTTAAAAGGCGCTGCTCCGATAATTATTATAGGTCCAAACGGGACGATAAATGTAAATGAAGGATGTATAGTCGCGAAAAGACATGTACATATGACGACAAAAGACGCCGATTTTTTTAATGTAAAACATGGTGATATTGTAAAAATCAAGGTTGAAGGGGAACGAGGGCTTATATTTGATAATGTCGTAGCTCGCGTTAGAGAAGATATGGCTTTGGAATATCACGTGGATACCGATGAGGCGAACGCAGCCGGAATAAAAAACGGCGATAAGGCTGTAATTTTATGAAAATAGCAATCGGAAGTGATCATCGCGGTTTTAGATATAAAACTGAGTTAATGAAATATCTTTCAATAAATAATATCGTTAAAGATTTCGGTACTTTTTCGGAAGAATCATGCGATTATCCGGATTTCGCATATAAAGTGGCAAAAGCGGTTGCTTCCGGCAGATATAAAAGGGGTATTCTAATTTGCGGGTCAGGAAATGGTATTTGTATTGCAGCTAATAAAGTAAAAGGAATCAGAGCCGCACTTGGGTATTCTGAAAAAGCGGCTGAATTTGCGGTGAGACATAATAATGCCAATATAATATGTTTTTCCGAAGATTTCAGTCTAAAAAATATTAAAAAATCTGTTAAAAAATTTTTATTTGCTGAATTTGAAAGTGGTAGGCATTTGAAACGGGTTAAAAAAATTAAAGAAATAGAGAGAGGGAATAAAAAATGAAAAATTTAATTCTTGAACTTAACTTGAGGCAGAAATTAAGAATTATAAGCTGCATAATTTTGTTTTTTGTTTTTATATTTTGTTTTTTCTCACATTCCGTATATTCTCAGGATATTTCCGAGAAGGTAAGCGAAGGGAATAGATTGATTAAGGAAAAAAAATACGAGGAAGCATTAAAGGTTTTGTTGGAGGCAAGAGGGTTGGATGTTAAATCGTCCCATCCGGATACTTCGCTGGGAATACTATTTTTAATGAAAGATGATTTAGCCGAGGCAGAGAAATATTTTAAGTCTGCCGAACAAAAAAATCCAGAATTGGTTGCCGTTAAATACTTATTGGCGCTTCTATATGAGAAAAAAGGTGATAAAGAAAATTCTGTTAAATATTGGAGTATGTTATTAAAAAATACTGATTTTAGGGATACCGCTAAAAAACATATAAAATATCTTGAGGAAATGAAATGAATAATTTAAAAATAAAGAATATATACCGTAAGAAAGAAATTAAAAAATTAGGTTCGGTTCTTATTTTAATATTTAACTTTTCATTTTTAATTTCTAATTGGTTCTTTTCAGGTTGTGTTACTACTA
>C687J26860_1000750_pt1 | contig 16888 bp, 8 predicted proteins | sample RifOxyC2_FD_26860 | JGI IMG/M metagenome (IMG submission 26860)
CTCACAGCATGGTACCAGGAGAGTATTGAATTAGGTTCCACCTTCTGGCAGTCAATCCAGAATGCCTGCGGGGGAAACCCAACAACCGATTCCGCGGCAGCGGCGCAATCCTATAATAGATCGCCCATACATTTTCTCTATAATGCAACAGATTTTAATCTTGACATCAACGGCGGCATCACTGACGGGACGGTTCCGGTCAGCCAGTCCCTGCGCGCCTTTAATGCCATGGCCGCTCCCGGGGATACGCTTACCAATGAAGAGATAGAGTATTTTGCGACCCAGCATGCAGTACCGCCATCGCTTGCCGGCCAGGCTCCCTACGATCCACTTTATGGCACGGGAAATATCTTATTCCGGAGAATATCGAATAATGCGCGAATAACCATTTTCAATGGCGGCCATGTGATAAACTATAATGCCGGGTTGACCTGGCTGTCGCGGCAGAGGAGGAACGCGACCACAACAAATGTTGAACGCAAGAAAGATCCTGCATATCCGGAGATTGTTGTTTTGCCAAATCCGTTTAATCCAAGTACCGCAATAGTTATAAAGTCACAAGGCGCAAAGCCTGAAAGCTATAAAGCCATTATAGAAATTTATAATATTATGGGAGAACTTGTAGAAAGCCCAAGTTTAAATTTAAGTAACGGTATTGGTTTATATAAATGGAATGCGGGGAAGCGAGCGAGCGGAATATATATATTAAAAGTTAAGGTGGATAATCATATTTTGACAAAGAAAATCACATTGTTACGATAAGTATTGCCGCATGACTGTTGGAAGGAGCAAGCCACCTGTTGCAGGCATACTGCCTCCCGCAAACGATACAGTTGTTGTGATGGGCTCGTCCCTGTCTTTTTATGGAGGTACTTAATGAAGTCTTTCCTGTTATTTATTGTTTTGTTAATCTCCGCTGAGATTTTTAGCGAACGACCGGTAAATTTTACCGGTTTTGTAAGGTCAGGCCAGGTTTTTCTGACGTGGACGGAAGTGACAAACGGACAGAAATATATAATTTACCGAAAGACAACCCCGATTGTCCAGTCTGATCTTATTGCCGCAAACAAGGTATTGGAAGTCATTCAAGGTTCTGCCGGCAACAAGGCATTAGCAGAGGAAAGCGGAGCTTTGGCAGTTGGGAGTTATGGAATTCATAATAATTATAATTTGCTACAGCCGCCATGCAGCCTTGTCACCAATATAATAAATCCGTTGAATTCTGACAGTATAGGCATGTCAAATCCAGTGCCTTTTGGCACAGGAATGCTCGTATTGACTACGCATGCGGCAGGCATTTATTACTATGCAGTAACAGCCGTTGCAGGAGGAGTAGAGGATAATAGCGTGGATGGCGGGAACAGCATTGGCCCCATAGACGAGTCAATCATGGATCCTGCTCCAGTGTTAATATGGCAGGGAACCAGTTCAATGGGTACTGTAGGTTCAAAGGATCACAGGATATATTTGATGTACATGGATATAGAGCAGAGCAACATTAGTTGTTTAAATATGTATGCATGGCCATATATTGTAATAGTACCCGGGAACTATGGAAGCACATCTAATAGAATGGACATGGTTGTACGATTTTTCGGATATCCTGGTTGGGCAAGCGCTCATTCTGGTTCGGGAAATGGTATTAGCGTGCATGTGCATGAGATGGGATTTTGGGGATTTGGCTACAGCAAGACATACCAATATGATTCCAGCGAAGTAATGTGGTATGGCAGTTCTTCTCCAGTTCCTAATTCTGGTCCTGTTGTAAATTATGTTGAAGGCCGCACAATGGATTTTTTAAAATGGATGATTACTGTTGAGCCGTATTACGGTAACAGGATTGATACCAACCGGATCTGGGCCACCGGGGAATCAATGGGGGGCTCGGCGACAATTTTATGGCTGACAAATTATCCTCATTTTTTCGCCTATGGAAGGGCTACGGTCCCACCGACAAATTTTCTGGAAACTGATTGGCATTGGCTTACTAACTGCGAAGGTAAGTGGGGGGCAAGAAATGATAGTACGATGAAAGTAGCGTTCACGGGATGGAAGAGTGAATGGCTTACCGGTAATTTTGCAGGCATGACGGTTCATGCGTTTTTGAATAAGGAGCAAATGCTTTTTAGCATGGAGGGCGTTGACCTGCCGTGGTTCTGTTTTTGTTCCGGTGGACAAGACCCCAGCGTTACCTATCCCAACGAGGGGAGGATGTTTTATAATAACCTTGATAGCAGCAGGCATGGATTCAACGGCACGGTTGTAGGCAATGGAGGCCATGGATGCAGCATCACCCACCCGCAATTGGAAACCATACGGAAAAACAATTCATTCCCGGCTTTTTCCAAAGTTTCCGGCAATGCGGTATTGCCTCCCCCAGAAGTCCCGGCAGCCATAAATTATACTTATAACAACCATCTTATCTGGAGCACGCCCTATTACCGTGTGGGCGGCTATCAGAACCAGGTTGATCAGCTCAACCGGTACGAGATAGCCGTGGCTTCATTAGCCGGGGACAATACTGCCGATATTACTCCGCGCAGGCTGCAAAACTTTACAGCGATTCCCGGGGAGCGATACTATGCGTATAATACAGCGGTGAACGACACTACGAATATATATCAGTACGACACCTTGACGGCTGATGCTTATGGCCTTATAACGTTCAAGGGGTTCCAAATACGGTCGGGCGACCAGAGCAGTGGCGGATCGCGGCTTATAATCGTTCCCGAGAGTCCGGTGACGCCAAAGGAGGCGGCAAGGATGAAAGATAAAAAAGATGACATTGTTTCCATATCGCCGAATCCTTTTAATCCGGTAACGAGGATACTGTTTAAGAAGCAGGGGCGTAAAAGTGCTGTGGAAATATATAACGTGAGGGGCGTATTAGTTGAAACATTGCTATCGTGCGCCATGTATCAGGATAAAGACGTATTTGCATGGGATGCGCATAACTTTCCCAGTGGAATTTATATTGCGCGGACCGTGGTTGACAATAGGGTGTTGTCTAAGCGAATAACATTGCTGAAATGATCTTATCAATGTTATTTTTGGAAACAGGCAGGGGGATATAATGCTAATACGGCGAAATGAGTTTCTGATGTTTCTGCTTTTAACCTCCGGCCTTGTTTTCGGGGGCAGTCCATTTCAGTATAAAATTATCATAACGACGGACCAGCAGCTTGCGCTTTCCGATGTCAGTGTTGCACCAATGGTAGATGCTGCAAATCAAGCGGTTTCAGGCACCGTGCTCGTGGAGGACACAAATGATCTTCAGGCAGCCCTTGCAAAGGGACAGGTATTGGCAGCGCAGGGATTATATGCCACTTTTTACTTTTTTTACATGGATGGCATGGATACTGTGGTCAAGCAGCTGTCGGAAATGGGCCATGAAATAGCTTTCAGGGCAGCTTCGAACTGTGATATGTACGGCGGGTCGTATGTGGCATCCTTGCTGCCGTTTATTCCCCTATCCTGGTTGCAGAGCGAATTGATGGCGCATCAAAGGCATTTGCAGAGTCTTTGCAAAACCCCGGTTCAGGACATTGTTGTCTTATGTGAGGCATGTAGAGGTTCTTTAACACCCTTGATGCTGCGGAAGTCTGGCGTGTTGACCTATTTTGTAAATGTATCCAGGGGTAATTTTTTCATAGACGAAACGTGGACAGGGCGCTCGCTCGTGCTTGGCAGAAGTTATCAAGGTACCCCAGTAGGCGGCTCCGGGACTGGAGAAACAAACTGGAACTATACCTATGGAACAACATCGAACATCAATCAAATAGACTTAGGTTTATGGAATGATTTTACATCATATCCGGCTGCGAGCGAGGGCCTTCTGCTGGCTCCCAATTATGTGGTTTATGATTATATTTACATGCATGAGCATACAAGCGTAAAGAGCTTAACGTCACTCGGCGGCAATCAATACGAAATCCTGATGGAAGCCGATACGGCAACCAATTTCCGCTTTGCCAGAGCACCCATGACTCTTCTTATTAAAAAGAGCGGCGTTTCCGTGTCAGATGTGAGCTGTCAGGGTGTTCATGGAACGTATGGAACCAGGAGTTGGGGAGCGTATTCTACAATACCTGCGGATGCAATTATCGGAGGTCATTTGGATATCGCGTTTGAGGGAGAGGCAGCTATGACCGCTCCTGAAATAAAGACGTTTACTATGAAGATTGCAAATAAGGGTTCTTATCAGCTAAGCAACATTTCTATTTCATTACAGTATGTTTCAACAGCAGTTGAAAGCGTCTCTTTTTCAAATGTTCCATTAACTCTTGCTCCAAACGCATCGCAGGCCATTCCTGTATCAATTACGACAAAAATACTTGGTTTTGATGATTATGCCTATGGATTAAAGTCCCTGAATATAAAAGTGGCTTATGAGGAGAATGGGACATCGCGAAGTATAATAAGGAATCTTGATATAAACGTAATACCCCTTATTTCAGTAGATGTATTCCCCTATGCTGATATCGTTTTAAGACCGCAGGGGAAGAGTTATTTTTATTTAACCATGAATCGCAAAGCAAGCTGGGCTGGAGCGGGCCACTATAAAGCAAGGTATGTTTATCCAAGGTATGTCCAGCCCGCTAACGGAACGACTTCCGGTCATGTCGAAGTTGAGGTGACCGGGCCCTTTGAGCCAGTATCAAGTATCATTCCTTTTTCTTTTAATAAAGATGGCGAAACATATATCCCTGTTTCAATAAAAAATACTGACGGAAATGATGAGACGGTAAACGAAATACATTTTAGATATTTTATCGATGGCCTCGGAGAAATATCTCCGCTTCATCCTCCGGTAAAGATACAAGTACAAAAGGATCTTCTTTTGGAACCTGCAAACGGGCAGGGCCTGACATTGTTTTATAATTATAATGAAAGCACAGGTGTTAAAACATCTCCAGCTATATGCGTTGATCCGAATTATAGTGCATATCCTTTTGGGGGCACGGGGACTTCTGTTGACGGTGTATTTGGAAACGGCTTGAGGAGCTTGGAGCACGGCTTTAGAAACGTAGCTTCATTTAGTTCTGATTCCGGGAGTATGGTTTTTTGGATGCGCAGGACTGATCCTGACGACAATAAATATATGAAGATGATTACGTCTACTGCAGGGCATATCATGCCGAATCCCAACATACATTGCACCGGGGGCGAGGTTATCACTATGGAAATAAATAGTTACAGTGCAAATCAGCAGGGCCAGAGTCGCAAGATAAAATACTATATGGGAATGGCCTCCGGTGGTGCGAAAGTGCTTCTGGCAGATCAACCGCCGTACGATAATTTATATCACCACGTGGCTGTGGTGTGGAACATACCGCGCCATATGTTCCGGATATATATGGATGGAAATATAGCGGACCAGGCAGACCCGCATGATAATACTGTTCCCTGGCTCCCGGTTCCCCTCTATAATCCAATTAAGGAAAATTATTTTATTTTTAATTATGGTGGAAGCGGGTATGACAAAGATGAGATGGCGTTTTTCAACCGGAATCTCTCGGTCAAAGAGATAAACGATATTATGGCATACGGCATTGATAGAAATGCTGTTCGGGACCCGAACAATCCGGACGACACCATTCCGATAGACCCGATATTTCTGGACAGTTCAACGTTGGAAAGGGAGAATGTTATTTCCCGGGGGAACAGGGGAAAGATGGGAATTTACATAAGCCCGAATCCTTTTAATCCGAGTGCAATTATATTACTCGAATGCGCTGATGCGAGAATGGATAAATTGGCGAATATGGAAATATATTCGATCACTGGTAAACGAATCACCCGTTCTCTTATCCACCCATTCGCTTATTCGGGCTCTTATACTCAATATAAATACATATGGAATGCAAAGGATCAGGCAAGCGGAATATATATTGTTAAGACAACAGTGAATGGGAAGAATCTATCAAAAAAGATAATACTTGTTCGATAAGGAGGGCTTACCTATGAGCTATATTACGTTTAACAAAAGCTATATTTTATTTCTAATTATCATAATAATAATTCCAACATTTTGTGCACAGAAATATTGTTTTGGCGGAGAAGATGCGGAACTTGCCATTGCTGATTCCATTGAAACCACAACCTCACGGATATTCCGATTTGCACAATCTAACACCTATACGACACAGGGAACAAAGGCAGTATATAGCGTAAGAGGGTCTCCGTATATTATTCCATCACCATTTTTAAGCGAATATTTTTATAAAGAATATTTTCCTTACTATAAACAGATAACTCCGAAATATAAAGGAGATGGTTCTTATACACAGGATTATAAGCTCCTTTTTGGATCCAGTTCGAGACTCTTTACAAGAACTTTTGGCAAAGACTGGAGCGGTTATGATTATTTATGGTTTGATGCTCGCACAAATGAGCCTGGGTTGGTGATAAAAGTCCAAATAGAAGACCGTGAAATAGAACCCCCCGTTGTAGGGAAATTTGTGCTTCCTGATTCCGGGCAATGGTACACCCTTCAGCTGGATATGCGGCAAGCGGCCCAAGTGCGGGGTATCGATCTAAACAATATGGTAAGTATTCAGGTTACCTATACGAAGGGGAATTTTAATAAGGACTATATCACAAGTATGCATGCGGATAATTTTCGCCTTGTGACAAATGATGAGACCTCAAATTTCACAGTACTGACAAATCAGATGAGTTTTGCATTGCCTTCTTTACCTGCAAAAGCGCCTGCTCCGCACTATGATATAGAGCCTGATACCAATGCTCTTTCCAGTATAGAAACCGTGCATTATCAGCGTTCGCTGGGCAATTGCTATTTAAATCCTTCTGGTTTTATTACGGCATTTGATAAAAATCATATTGCAATAGCATATACCATACCGTATAACAGTTCTAATGGGAATTGGCCTGTATACAATACCTATACAATTGATGGGGGAGCAATATGGGCAAACATCGACTCTCTGGCAGGTTTTTGGACACATAATTGCAGGGCGTTTGACCTTCCCAATAACAGTGCTTTTACCTATTCAACATTAGGTTGTAATGGCGCGGGTGCAAATTCATGGATTCCAAAACAGTTCGTCCATAAGATTGATTTTAAAGGGAGTCAGGGGTGGTCGCATGATTCTCTGCCGATTTGCATTGATTCGGACCGGCATAGCTGCGGGCCAACCGGCGGTTTTTGCATTGACAGAGGCGGGAGATGGTGGGTAGTATTTGGCCCCAGGACAAGATTCAGAGACGAGACGATTTATGCTGACAGCGCCAGGACAATAAATGCGAGGTTTTCCGATGATCTGGGCAAGACATGGCATAGCTGGCGAGTTGCGGAAGGTAAAAGTGCAATAATTACGGGGGTTACTGTTGCTGGTGCGGGTGCGAGGGAATTTGGCAGGCCATTTATTGTTCCATACGGAGATCATGTGGCTGTGTTCTTTATGGTTCCTCCTTATATGTCATGGCAGCGTGGATTATGGTGGACAATATTTAACGGGACTGAATGGTCAACACCGGAATTAATAAATGGCAACGCTGGAGATGGCGGGGGAAGTTATTACAGCAATAGCGCGGTTTCATTCAACAACCAAAGTGAGATATTTCTAACAGTCCTTGGCATCAATGGCGTGCTGCATTGGAATGGTTCAACATGGTCAAATGAACTTACCAATGCTGATCAATTAGGCTTTTTAAGTAATATAGGACAAGGTGTGGCGCTTGTTACCTTTGGCAATAATGTGCCCAATACATTCAGGGCATATACGAATTACACCGGCACAATAAAGTTATACAGATGGGATTGGAATGCCCGGCAGTGGGGAGCATCGGAGGATATTTCCGGAGGAGATATACCGCTTTCCGCTTGTGGCAGGGTACCAAACGTATATGTTCCAATATCTTGTCCGCGAAACATGCTTCTGGTGGGATGGAATGAAGATTCTACAAAGATAAAAATAGTAAAGATACCCTATGATGGCGGGAATCCAACAACAGGGATAAAAGAGCAACAGAAGGCAAAATTAGTTTCCACAACCATTAGGTTAAATTTAAACATTCCATTTGCAGAGCGGAAAGTGTGTTTTTTAATTGATAGAGCAGAAAACAAAAGAGCAGAAATAGAGATATTCGACATAAAGGGCAGAAAAGCCATTGCTCTCTGGAAGGGGAGTTTAAGCGATAACATGACTATTTCCTGGGATGGGAAAGACGATAGAGGGAAAAATGCTTCGCAAGGAATATATGTGGCAAGGCTAAAAGTTGGTCAAAGAATATTTGCCAGTTCATTTAGTATAATAAAATAATGGAGGTTTAATATGAGGTCTTTAGCATTATTTCTTTTTTTAATAATTGTTTTTGAATACAGTTTAGCATCGGTTAGTAATCTTACCGCGACGTTTAGAAAAGGGAAAACATATATAACTTTTTCCGAAGAGCAGGGTGCAAATAAAAGCTATAATATTTATAGGTCAGAAAATAAAATTTCAGGCATATCAGGATTAACTCCAATAGCAAATGTTCCGTATAATTCAGGATATGACGCCAGGTATGGTTTTTATCATATTGTCGAAGATTTAGGGTCGCCGCTTTCAGCGGGAACCGGACTTTTTGTTTATACCCCAAATGAAATGACAGCGGTTTATTATGCAGTCACGGTTGTTGCCGATGGCGTGGAAGATAGTACTATTGTTGATGGCGAAAACTCCTTAAATACCCCGTTAAGTGAGGAATATTGGCAGTGGCCCGGCGGAGTCTTACGGCAAATAAACAGTACGCAATATCTATACTTTTATTGGATGGATTATTTTGACTGGAACCATAATTACGATTATTATGGACATTTATTTACAGTTGCAGTATATCCCGGACTGGAAAGCAGGGCCAATGTTCCTATCGTCGTTACTCTTCATGGAGCAGGGGACGCTGGTTTTACCATACCTTATGCGGGCGGGTCTTCTAATTATCTGGGATTGGGATTAAAGGACCATTCAATAATCCCATTCCGGTCAGGATCAAGCCAGACATGGTGGTATGGTTTCTCGAATAATTATGGCGTGCATGATTCATTGAATAAATTTGCCATGCAGATTGGGGACACCATTGTAGGATATACTGAAATGCGGATCCTTTATTATGTTCAATCGCTGAGATCAGATTCCAGGCTATCCATAGATACCAACCGTATCTATATATCCGGCGGCAGCATGGGCGGCTCAGGGACATTGATAGCTGGATTTCATAATCCAGATGTTTGGGCGGCAATACGGCCCAACATCGCTATTGTTAACTATGATGACTATTATGGCTATTATGCTTCTTACCCGAATAGTTATTTCGATGGGTTATATGGGAAAAAGAACTTGAATTTAACAGCCAGGAATGGCATAAATATCTATAACTGGATGGATGTTACTTGGATTGCGGAACAAAATATTTCCAAGGATTATCCGCCAATTGTCAATACTCATGGGTCGCAGGATGCTGGCATGCATATGCGCATGCACAGGCATCTTTATAAAGCATGCGCTAAATCGCGGCACGCGGTCTGGGGCAAATGGTACAATGGGGGGCATCAGGCGTATAACTTTGATGAAATAGATTTCTTACGTTTTAAGAAAAATGAACTTTATCCCGTATTAACCAACGCGTCACAGGATGATAACTATGGCCAGTTTTCAGCAGACACATCAGATAAACCTATAATCAGCGGTAATTTTGTTGACGCTGATTCAGCAGGCATGATGAACGCATATATTGACTGGACATCCTCCATGCACGACATGGGGCTTCCTGATGATGATCTTATAGACAGCCAGGATTCAATTGCCATAACGCTTATATCAGGCAGGCCAAATACGGCCGTGGATATTACTCCTAGAAGGATTCAATATTTTCCAGTGGTTGCAGGGAGGGATTATTCATGGAGAAATGTCGATGTTGCCGCAGGCAATACGGTAGCGTCTGGAACTGTTGCCGCGGATGAGTATGGCCTTGTCACTATCCCGCAGTTTGCCGTTTCAGAGACAGGGAGCAGGCTTGTTATAACATGTGAAGGTGATTGCAGCGCTGCTTCTGTTCAACGGCGGATGGGAACGATGGATGATGTTGATATTTCTGTATTGCCAAATCCGTTTAATGCGGGTACGACGATCATTTTAAAGTCGAGAGTAGTAAAGTCAAAAAGGCAGAGAGTCGATGTTGGGATTTATTCAATAGACGGAAAGAAGATTTCTGAGCTGCCCGGGCTTTTGGCTTCTGACGGGGTCTCGGCTTTTATGTGGAACGCGCAGAAACAGGTGAGTGGTGTCTATCTTATCAAAGCAAAAGTTGGCGATAAAGTGTTGTTGAAAAAAATAGCATTGGTGAAATGACCTTCAGAGAAGGGGGCGGCTATGAAACGGATAGCCCATGGTTTGCGGGCGGGAATGTTTTTCCTTTTTTGCGCAGCGAGCTTTGCACAAATGGCCAGCGCAACTGTAAGCTGGAGTTGGAGCAACAGTTTTAACCTGACAACTGCGGTCGAGCATAATCACAATGTATTGCACGCGGGAGATTTGATTGTTGCACCCAACCCGTTCAATCCGGCAGTTACCATTATCGTTAATGGCAATGGCGCAGAGACCCTGCGCGCAACGTCCCTGCGAGTGTATAACACCAATGGCCGCATGGTCGCGGATTTAACTTCAGGCGTGATTAATAACCGGGTCACCTGGGACGCCGGGACCCATCCATCAGGCGTATATGTTGTCAGGGCAATGACAGGGGGCAATATACTTACCAAACGAATAACCTTGTTGCGGTAGGGAGGGAGTATGCAAAAAATAATATTCATTATACTTGTTTTTGTCCCGCTGCTTTTCGCGAGAGCGCCTGTTGTTTCCAATGTGCATGTAAACCAGTCGGATATTTCATCTGACTCAGGCGCTATCTGCACGTGGCAGGGCATGGTGACGTTCGATGTGCAGGACACGGCCATTGACACCCTGTATATCAGCACATTGCTTTCAGCGGCAGCAGGCATTTACGTACCCGACTCATTGTGGGGCGATATAAAGACAATCGCAGGAACCAACAAGACCGTGTATTTCAGGTTCACGAACGCTTCATCCTTCGGGGCAGGATGCTCGCTGCGCGTCACTGCAGGCGACAGCGCGTGCGATGCTTTTTGCGAGCCCCTGCAGCCATTCCCCAGGAGGGTCATCACCTATGAAGACATGGAGGTGCGCCACAACATGTATTGCTGGGGCATTTTTGGCAGCCATTATTGGGGCAAGGAGGTGCCTGGCACCTTTAACCGCAGGACATTATACAACGAGCCTGGCTGGAGGGTGCGCGGGACTGTCTCCGCAGCGGTGGGCAACAATGCGTGTCCTGGCCCGCGGTGCGAAAATATCAACAGAATGTTTTTCATGTACCGGTATACGGGTACAAGACTTAATACTATGACTGTCCAGATGTATAATATGGACGAGGCGGATAATTACCACATGACAGTACCAATTATCAAAGGACAGTGGGCGTCCATGACCGTTGATTGGAAAAATGGCGTACCCAATAGTGGTGGCGGGGACGGGTTCCAGGCAGGCGAACGCATGGACGAGATTACCCTCTATATGGGATATCCTTGGGACAACGCGACCGATACTATTTTCCTCGATAATATCATTCTTTATGCGCCTGAAGCTGATTCGGTCAATGCTGTACGGAACATGGTTGAACCCATGCCGCGGCGAGTGGGATATATTGGTTCTTTTGAGACTGGGACCAAGGCGGAGCACTGGCCCGGGGAATACGAACTGACTCAGACCGGCGTATCTGGCGCCTATTACGCCTTTGCGCGGGCCATTGCAAACCCTTTGGGTGGTAAATACGTGAAACTGGACCTTCAAGGGGTCGAATACCATGGCAGGTATGCGAGCAACCAGACGCGGCTAATGTTCCGGTATTTCATTAAAAGCGCAAGTAAAGAGATGAAGATCCAGTTCATCGACAGTCTAAATACGGTATTGACCCTTACCTATCAAGTGATCTTGAATAACCTTGCCTCAGAACAATGGCAATGGGCAATGGCTGATTTTACCAACAATGCGACTGAATCCCACAATTTCCAGATAAAGGCAGGTGCGTCAGTCGATTATATAGTCTTTAAAATGGACGATGCCCAGGAAGGGGATGAATTCTACGTAGACGAAGTAACACTGTACGAACCGCGATAATTGATGGCTGTGGTTTACACTACGAAACGATATCTGTTCAGAACACACATCAAAGTAGTACAAGCAGAAATTAAAATATCACCTGTTTTTTTCTGAACTAACCTTCTCGTCTTGGAGCAAATTTTACCCTAAACTGCATATAATTACCTGCTATAGCTTTAACTTAATATCATCATAAGGCTATGATAATTAATAATATGCGGCATTATTAATCTGTGGAATAGGTATTGCTTTCTCTTTTACGTGCAAATGAGGTTTGATAAGTGTGATTAAACGGTTATTCACGGATCAATAGAAAGGGGTCAACCATGGAAAAAGAAGAAAACATGCTGAGCATCGGAGACGTTTCACGTTTCCTGAATGTCCCAACCCATACCATTCGGTATTGGGAAAAGGAGTTCAAAGAGTTCCTGAGCCCCGCAAGGACAGTGGGTCATCAGCGCCGGTATACTGATGATGATGTAAGGAGAATTCGGGATATCATGAGATTATTGAAACACGACGGGTACAGCATTGCCGGTGCAAAGAAGATCCTTGAGCTCAAGCACAAGCAGGGGCTGCAGGAATCGCCGCACCAGCCGGTCCAGAACGGTATTCCCGAGGACATGGCGTACAAGATCGTTGAAATGATCAGAACGCAGCTCAACGTGAACCCCATGGAAGAAAAGGCCGCTGTTGCCTAAATCAGGGAAGAAACTATATTTACCAATGAAACAAGCTGAAAAAAAACAGGGGCATGGCGCAGGGGACTCACACTGGAGTACCCTGTATAGCATTCTGCGTGATCTGTTCATCTGGCGCTGACCTCACCCTGGAAAAATAATGACTGACTACCCCTCTTCCAATTGGGAGAGGGGGCATTTTGTTTATGAATGCCTTCGGGGGTGAGGTCAGCGCCTGGAAGAAAGCAGGGGAAGCGTGGACCGTCCGGTCAAATATTCCATTGTCATTGTCACCTATAATTCTGAAACAGACATAGGCATTTGCCTGTCTGCGATCCAGAAAAGTACCCGTAACCACGAAATTATTGTCATCGACAATGCTTCACGCGACAAGACCCGTGAAGCGATTGCTGGGTTTCCCGGTATCAAGACAATTTTCAACTCTGAAAACCGGGGTTTTTCCGCAGCAACCAACCAGGGCATCATGGCCTCCACGGGAGAGTACATTGTTCTCCTGAACCCTGATACCGCGGTCTTTCCCCTCTGGGCCGACCGCATGGCTGAAAAATTCCAGCGTATATCAAACGTGGGAGCCGTAGGCCCGCTCTCCACCAATTGCATTGGATACCAAAGCGTTTTTGTCCACTTCAAAGACCATGATTTTAATAACGATACGGGTTTTCGCGCCATTGCGGAAAAGGTAATGCTCTGCCAAGGAAAACATTTTGAGACAAACCTGCTTATCGGATTTTGTCTCATGTTTAAAAGAGAAGTCATAGACCATGTGGGATTGCTCGATGAAAGGCTTTTTCTGGGCAATGACGACCTTGACCTTTCGTGGCGGTTGCGCCTGCATGGCTACAAGCTCATTGTGGCCCAGGACGCTTTTATCGCCCACGAGATGCAGAAGAGCTTTAAAACTGAGAAAAAAGAAACTACTGAAAAACTTGTCCAGAAGAGCACTGACGCGCTATACCGCAAGCTGGTCAGATACTATGGCAAAAAGAACCTGCCCACGGCTGAGCAGCTCTGGGGCATACCCTGGTTTAAGCCATCGGATAAGGTGCAGGCCGAGAAAATTCCCGGACCAGAGACCAAACTGAAAATTATCCTTGTTCCCCCTGCTGACAAAGAGGATGGTTTGGCAAAACTGGCAAGCGGTCTTGCCGCGCAGTGTACCATTGTTGAAAACGGTCCGGCTGACGCCATGATCTGTTTCAATACCCTGGAGCCGGGGCTTCCCGAACGTCTGGCTGCCGCACAGGTTCCTGTTATCGCGGTTTTTTCGCACGCAGCAGTTGATTTTCCCCTGCATATAAAACTGATAGACCATTGTAACCATTGTGTTTTCACTGATTTTCATTATTTCTCCTATGCCCGTTCTCTCGGGTATAGGCATATTTCGTTCATGCGGCTTCCAGTTGTCGATGAAGTTGTTGCTGGCAACGAAACACTGGACATCGTCTGCCCGGGCGTGTATGCGGACTACCTCTGTTCCGCCCGCGGCGTTGTCATGCGCAAGCTCCTTTTACTCTCGTCAATATACAAGATATCCTTTTCCCCTGAGGCTGTGACCGCGGCGCGCTGGATCGTTGATACACCCGCGGATACAGGCCATGGTCTTTCGCGTTTTGCGCTTGAAGCCATGGGCCAGGGAAAACTGGTTTTTACATACCAAGACAATTCCTCTTCTCCCGCGCCGGGGTTAATCGCGGGGGAGCATTTTGTCGCGTTCAATACCCCGGACGACTTGGAAAAAAAACTTTCCTATTATACCAGCCATGCTGACGAAGTCCGCGCCATCAGCTCGGCCGGTCATAAAGCAGCCTGGGCCCATTTCACAGTAGACAACGGGGTTTTCAGGATATGCGCGCTTGTGCGGGAAGTCATTTCTCCCCAGTCGCCTATATGTGCAGAACCAAGAAAGATCAGCGCTTCCAGTCTTCCTTTTATCAGAGCATGCGCAAATGACTTTGGAAAGGCGGTGCTTGCGGTTGAAAAAGCAGGGCTTTCCTGCGATGAATCGTCGGAGAAAATGGCTCTTGCCACAGTCCGGCTGAACGACCCAGCGACCGCTGTATCGGTATTGCGCACCATCGACAAGGGACTTTCAAAAGCAGGCAGCTATTCGCTTGGGCTTTTGCTAAGGGAAAAAGGCGAACATGCCTCCGCAAAACGGTATTTTGAACAGACGCTTGAGACCAGGCTTGCTTCACTCACCGACCTCTGTTGGGTCCTTCCCGCGGGCATGCCGTACGAACGGACCATCTATCTGAAAAGTGTTTTGATGAAAACATCCGGAACAAGCGAGGCCAACGCCCTTGACAATGGCGATAGGGCGCTCAACGCGTGCGCGCTCTATCATCTGGCCTATATTGCACTTGGCGAAAACAACCTTCCTGGCGCCCGAAAGTATGCGCAGGCAATGCAAGGAATGGGCGCGGTAAACGACCTTATGCGCGTGCTTTCAGCTCTGGTCTCCTTCCAATCATCGGACAGGGAAGGAGCTGCGCGCCACTGTGGCATGGTTTTCGAATCAAATCCCCTTGGCCGCTCCGCTGGTCTGGCCCTTGGTTCTATATGCATGTCTTTTGATAATAAGGAATCAGCCTGGCAGGCCTTGATACATGGCATTGATGCGCTCCAGCTGATTTGCCTGGCAAATGGCCCTGCGGCAGGCGATTATACTTCTCAGCTGAACGAATACCGCAAAGCGCTTGCTGATTGCGGGGCAAATCCGCCCGAACCCAAGCCGTTTTTCACCCTTGCGCCAACAGCTCCTGTCAGGCGTTATGCCGATTTATTTACCCAGGAAAGCCCCGATGAAATTGATCTGAACACCCTCGAAGAACCTGAAGAGGCGTTGATACATAAAAAAGGGCTTGGCAGGTCCATTGCTGTTAGTTTCCGGAACATCCAGTCGCTTGAATGCATGCACGAACTCACCTCAGGGACATTTTCATCGTTTTCACCGCTTATTGGCGAACGCGTACGCGAATACACCTTTGTGACGGCGGAAAATTTGCTTTCGCGCTGTGGATACGACATCACCTCAATTGCCGCCCATCCTCTTGACGAGACAGCGAAGCGCGGTATAACTGACGAACTGGTGCGCGCAGGACGGCTGGTACTCAAACGGCTCGAATATACCGCTGATGAATGGGAGCGTTTTTTCGTGCGTTCGTATACTATTACCGCGGTCCCCCGTACGTTCAAGACCGTATCCGCGAAGAAGGTCTCCATTGTCATGCTTACCTTCAACCAGCTCTCCTATACCAAACAGTGCATTGAGAGTATCAATGCCTGCACTGACACACCCTTTGAAATCATCGTTGTCGACAATGGTTCAACTGATGCCACACCTGCATGGCTCTCCGAATGCGAGACAAAGGGGCTGGTGAAGAAGGCCATTTTAAACAAGGAGAACCGCGGCGTTGCCGCGGGATGGAACCAGGGAATGCGCGCAACTGACGGCGACTATATTCTCATAATGAACAATGACGTTGTTGTGTCGCGCGGCTGGCTTATTGCCATGCTCCAGTGCGCTGAGAGCAATCCAGCCATTGGCATGGTGGGTCCCATGACAAACAGCATAAGCGGCCTCCAGCTCGAGCGAGCGGCAAACTACACCTCGCTTGGCGAGTTCCATTCCTATGCCCGGGAATACCTGGAAAGAAACGCGGGCAACTGGTGGGAGATATTCAGGATTGTGGGTTTCTGCATGCTGATCAAGAAGGAGATCGCGGCCGTTGTGGGAGATTTTGACGAGCGCTTTGGCCTTGGAAATTTCGAAGACGACGACTATTGTCTTAGAATACGGCGCGCCGGATACCGCATCATGGTGGCTGGCGATAGTTTTATCCACCATTTTGGCAGTGTGAGCTTCTCCAATTCTCCAGTCGACTGGAGCGAACAGATGCTGAAAAACCAGCGTCTTTTCAACGAGAAGTGGGCCTCTTTGGACAGGGAGACCATTGAAAAGCGGACCACAAGCAAGGCGGGGACGCTTATCGAGGAGGCTGGCCGGCT
>C687J26860_1000759_pt1 | contig 16767 bp, 18 predicted proteins | sample RifOxyC2_FD_26860 | JGI IMG/M metagenome (IMG submission 26860)
ATCCTCTTTGTTTGTGTTCCTTTTGATTAACCTCTGGCCCAATGTTTTTTTATCAGGTGGGAGTAAAAATATCGATATAGCTTCAGGAAATCTCTCCTTGATCTGCAATGCGCCCTGCACTTCTATTTCAAGCAGATACAGAATTTCATTCTTAAGGGCTTCTTTTAATGCTTTAAGGGGAGTTCCATAATAGCAGCCACAATATGTAGCATATTCTGCCAGTTCATTGCGTTGAATCATATCCTCGAATTCAGCAGTCGATACAAAATAGTAGGACTCTCCGTTCTTTTCGTTATGCCGGGGCGGACGTGTGGTTACAGAAACAGATTTCTTCACATGCTGATCTTTCCCGAGTAGTTTGCATACCGTTGTTTTCCCTGACCCTGACGGTCCAGAAATGATTACGATCTTTCCCATCTTGCCCGTTACCTTAAAGATTCATACAAACGTGAACCTTTATTCGATGTTGAATATTTGTTCCCTGATTTTCTCAATCTCTGTTTTGACGTCCACCAAATCCTTCAGCATTACACTGTCATTTGCCTTCGAGCACATCGTATTGGTTTCACGGAACATTTCCTGGATAATGAAATCCAGCTTCCGCCCCACTGATTCATCTGAATGTATGGTTTCTTGTAGTTGAGATAAATGGCTTTTAAGACGGCTAATTTCTTCGGTAATATCACATCGTTCTGCAAAGATGGCAATTTCGCGGCAAAGGCTACTATCTGTCAATTCTATATCAGTTCCGCTCAGTAACGAGGAGACCCTGCTTCGTAAGCGTTTACTATATTCCTGGACTATAAGAGGCGACATGGCTTCAATTTTGTTGAGTATTGAAAGGATAAATTCTTTTCTCTGTTCAATATCTTTTGCGAGATGCCTTCCTTCAATAGCCCGCATTTCCAACATCTTTTCCAGAGCTTCATTAATAAGGGAGATACATAAAGATAAAAGGGAGTCCTTATTCTTTTGACCGTTTTTCCCTTTTTGTAGCACACCTGGAAGTAGTATCAGGGAATTGATTGATATTTTCTCTCTGGAGCCGATCTCTTTTTTTATGTCGCTTAACAAATGATAATATTCTTTTAGTCTATCGCTGTTCAAGACATACTCGGGTTCCTGCCGGAGCGATTGGTAATTTATATAAGAGGACTGTCCCCCTGGCAATTTTTCCCCTGATTGGACGCTCAATCTCGGTTTCAAAGGACTGCAATACTTCTGGCAGCCGTGAGTCTATCTTCAAAAATCGGTTGTTAACCGAACGAAGTTCCACACGTATCGTGAGTTCGTCATCTTTATATTCAGCAACACCAAATCCTGTCATGCTTTTCAACATCAAGGCCACCTCAATACCGTTTGTGCGTTATTAATTCGGATTATTTGCCTGTCTCTTTCTTAGCGCCGGTCACAGGCTTTTCCTCGACACTTGATGTTTGTTTCTCTTCTTCGACAGGATTCATGCCCATCGGTTGGCCTTGCGATGTCCCTTCTTTCATTGTTGCATGATGATATGAGCCTTCCGGTCCTGTCTTGCCTAATCCTTCTTCAGCGACTTTCTGCATACCCACCTTAGAGTCATCATCTGAAACACCCGCTGCATGTGGCACACTCCCATGTTCGTGTTCATGTTCACCGTGATCATGAGCATGCGGTGCAGCAGGAATCTCCTGCGTGACCATCGTTTCTAATGACCTTGTCGGGATGGACAATTTAAACAAAAATATGGTAGCGACAATGAAAGCAGCTCCTATAAGATACGTAACTTTAGACAAGAACGTACTTGATCTCGTACCAAAGGTAGACTGATCTCCCAAGCCTCCGATAGCTGCCAGTCCACCACCTTTGCCCGATTGTAATAGAATAGACCCAATCAAAAACACACATAAAATGGGTAATGCAATTTTTAATCCAATGACTATATTCAAAAAATAGAATGCATTTAATATTCCAAAGATAAAAATGATTGCAATTCCCCACTTAAATGCCTTTTCAGCCTTTACCATGTAACTCTCCCAATATTAAAAATCCGCTTGCTAAAACATTACTGAATTGATGCAGCATCAATTATTTTTAAAAAAGATTCTAACTTAATACTTGCTCCACCCACGAGAAGCCCATCGATCTCTGTCTGCGCTATCAACTCTTTTGTATTTTCTGGTTTAACGCTTCCCCCATATTGAATATATACACTATTGGCAATGTCTTTCCCATATTCATCTGTCAAAAAGCCTCTGATAAACGAATGAACTTCATTGGCCTGCTCAGGAGAAGCCGTTTTCCCTGTACCAATAGCCCAAACAGGCTCGTAGGCAATCACGAGTTGTTCTACACATTTATTATCAATTCCCATCAAACCGTTTTTTAATTGTTTTTTTACTACATATTTTGTCCTTCCTTCCTCCCTTTCATTTAATGTTTCTCCGATACAAAAAATTGGTTTTAAATTAACAGATAGCGCTGTCTTTATCTTTGCATTGATAAACGAGTCAATTTCACCAAAGAGGTGTCGTCGTTCTGAATGACCAATCAGTACGTGCGTACAGCCTGCTTCCTTTACCATCAATGCTGAAATTTCACCTGTATAGGCGCCATTTATTTCACTATGAATATTCTGGGCTCCCATGCAAATTCCACTACCTTCTAACACCTTGGAAATATCTTTCAAGAATATAAATGGCGGACAAATCCCACACATGATTTCGTTTTTGCCATGCAAATTATTTCCGAGCGATTTGGCAAACTCCACTCCTTCCGCAAGTGTGAGGTTCATCTTCCAATTCCCCACAATAAAAGGCTTTTTCCCCATTATCTTCGAATTATGTCCTCTTAGTCACACTTCGGAAACGATCCCAGAATCTTCATATCAAAACATTTTTTAGATACCTCTTTGAGGGCTTTCTGAACGGTTTCATTCGATGCATGACCCTCAAAATCCAGATAAAAGCAATATTCCCACGTTTTTTTTCTGGTAGGTAATGACTCGATATTTGTGAGATTAATATTATAAGTTTTAAAAGGCTCTAGTATCTCTAATAAAGCACCTGCGCGATTTTTTATATAGCACATTACTGCAGTCCTATCTTTCTCGCTCGGTGCACCATATTCCATGCTGAGAACGAAAAACCTGGTTATATTGTTTGGGTTGTCTTCTATGTTCTTAAAAAGAATATTTAATCCATACAGTTGTGCTATTTCTGCATTTGCTATTACTGCATAATATTGCCCTTCTTTTCCTGATTTTGAAGCATCCCTGACAATACGAGCAGCCTCGGCACTACTACTGACTTCTATTAATTCAGCATGAAGAAGATTGCTTGCCAGCCAATTTTTACATTGAGACAAAATCTGTGGTTTTGAATATACTTTTTTAATCTCCTCTTTTATGCAATTTGCCATTAAGTTGTGGTGAATTGGCAAAATAATCTCGGCGCATACTTTTACATCGAACTCCACAAACATGTTTAGTGTTTCTCTTATGCTGCCTTCTGTTGAATTTTCAACTGGTACAATTCCGTAATCACTTCTTCCCCCTGCTACGTCTCTGAAAACATCGTCAATGCCCCGTGCCGGAACGTATTCAACTGACGATCCAAACTTCTGTTTAGCGGCAAAGTAGCTAAAAGTTCCTTCGGGGCCCAAGTATGATACTTTAACGGCCATTTCCAATACCAAGGAACCAGCCATTAGTTCCCGGTATATCGCAACGAGACATTCGTCCGTCAGAGGGCCTTTATTTTGCGACTTAATTCGTGAATATATCTCTTGCTCTCTGTTTGGGACATAGATTTGCGCCTGTTTTTGCTTCTTTATCTCACCAATTTTCAATACGATTTTGGCTCTTTCATTGAGTAAATCTACTATTTTAGAATCCAGTGCGTTAATTTCTTTTCTCAAATAGTCTATGTCCATGGCGAGTTTTAGTTAATTCCNAATTTTTAATTTTATGTTTAGTTATTGTCTACAAAGCAGTTAGATTTATATATTTATTAGGTTAAATTTATCAAAATTTGATATAAGAGTCAATAAAATTAAGTTATTTCAGTTTTTTTAATTGACTGTTTACAAAAGGCTGTTAAAATTAAAATAAATTTCAAATGTAAATTTGTGTTGCTCTAATATTTTGTATAAAGGTATGTTATGACGTAACCCGTCTTGCATACTTAACGTTCTTTGAATTTATATAGTATTTTTATTTTACCTACCTAATTTTCGCAACGTTATTCATTATTTAAAAATTTTTAATTAGGTACTTATACATAATCTTCATAATATTAAGTCTTTATTAGAAAGGAAGATATACATGGTAGGTGGACGAATCAGAGGATCTCAACAAAGGATAGGGGTATTCGTTGATGTCCAAAATATGTTTTATTCGGCAAAAGCGTTACACCAATCAAAGATTGATTATAGTAAACTCCTGTTAGAAATTGTAGGTGACAGAAATCTTACTCGTGCTATAGCCTATGTGGTACAAAAACCCGATGTAGACCAATCCAGCTTTACAGATGCATTGAGCCGTTTAGGTTATGAAATAAAATCAAAGGAGCTTCGACTGAGACCAGACGGTACTGCAAAAGGCGATTGGGATATGGGTATTGCAATCGATTCTATAGCAATTGCACCAAAGCTGGATACCATAGTCCTGGTGAGTGGAGATGGGGATTTCGTTCCACTTGTAGAAATGTTAAAAGCACATGGTTGCAGGGTAGAAGTCGTTTCATTCAGGCGCAGCACTGCCATTGAGCTTATCAATGCTGCAACAAAATATACTGCTATAGAAGAGTCGATGCTTTTTAAGGAAAAAAAGTTTCAAAAGAATGATACTGCAAACGAATAATCATATAAGCCCGGAAAAACTCAGTGCGTGTCAANTAACGTTAGGATATTCATTTCATGATCCCGNCGTGCTTGAAAAAGCGCTAACCCACACCTCCTGCAGAATAGAAAATAATTTTTCTAACGAACGATTAGAATTTTTGGGAGATGCGGTGTTAGGGATGATTATTTCAGACTATCTTTACAAAACCATGCCGCAGTGTAGTGAGGGAGAATTAACAAAGATAAAATCTGTGGTGGTGAGTCAAACAACACTTGCCGATGTTAGTGTAGAGGCGCATCTAAAAGATTTTCTTTCAGTAGGCAAGGGTTTAAATGACCGGAATTATCTGCCAAAATCCTTACTTGCCAATGTATTTGAAGCAGTTATAGCCGCAATATATTTGGACGGCGGCATAGAAGAGGCTTACAATTTTACCATAAAACATTTAAAAAAAGAAATTGACCTCGTTTGCAAAAATCAGCATGCTAAGAATTACAAATCTATTCTTCAACATTACAGTCAAAAGGAATATGGCATTACGCCTAATTATCGAGTCTTGCAGCAAATGGGCCCCGATCACGCGAAGTCTTTTGAAGTAATAGTCTCAATAAAAAGTAATGAATACGGAAAAGGATGGGGCAAAAGTAAGAAGGAAGCAGAACAATCTGCTGCAAAAGAAACTCTGGAAATTATAATTCCTGATTTAATTAAAGAAACAGACAGTTAACTTTACACTTAAATTAAGGAAGGAGATTCACTATGGCAAAGAGGATAAACAAGAAGAAAATCGTTGGTGTCTGTCCTGCAGGTATTCAAAAAACCAAGTGTCCAAGTATTAAAACGACAAGACAGTTGCGGGTTAGGTTATTGGCAGTACAGAGAGAGAATAACGTCAATACAGATCAGGTAGTGCAACTTCGAACGGCATTAAAAGAAAGGAAAATACGAGGGATTACCGTTGACTGCGGAACCTGTTGCTATAACACATCTGCAAGCACCGCAACTCCTGTTTCACAATAACCATTAGTTAGGTAAAGCCTCAGACATTTGGAAAACAACAGAAATCGTCTGTTTCCCAAATTATACAAACGACGAAGCGAGGGATTTGAGGAAATTTAATGATTATTTGAACCCGACTTGTTTATGGATGTAAATCCAATACGTGTTTAATCTGCATTGATGAGGACTTCTTGTTCTAAGTAAGGATAGTTTAGGAGTTGGCTCATTTCTGATGTGATAGCATCAATTTCTTCATCTTTTAAATCTGGGTTAAATACGTTGAATTCTTTATTTTCTTTTGGAAAATACAGTGTGATAATCTCCTCTCCATTTTCTTTTTTAAAAGATTTTAATTTAAATATTTTTTTCCGTATTAGATAAAGCGCCAGCACATATCGCAGATTTCTTTGATTTGGTTCGTTTTTCCCCTCTAATCTGGTAAACATATCCAGAAAGACTTCATTATTTACAAACTTTTGGACAGGTTTATCTCTTTGTGGCACGCTCGTTTTCCAAAATGAAAAAAGCCCGTCTCCCTTATCCTTGCTCCAACATGAAGTACAATAATCTTTTCGTATGAAGATATTATTTTCATCAAAGAGTGCAGAATAATACTCTTCGTCTTCACAAAACTCCTTGCTGCAAAGGATGCATCCCTTGGAGCCTTTGGTTATTTTCCATTCCATTGCTTATGATAAATTCCTGAAGGTTAGCCGCTTTGCCTGCTAAAATAGCGGAGTTTTACAATAGTTATGCATTTGTTCTGTAAACAACAGAAAGTTACGCATTATCCCTTTATTATCTTCTGAACTTTTTCTTGTATTTCTTTGAAAAGCGTTTTTGCCTTCTTCTCAGCGTGGCTCAGTTCATTTTGTGTCTTTTCAACAAGACTCTGATTCTTAATCGTAGCAAGGTTTATTTCCACATTTAATTTTGCACATTGAAATGCTGCCTCAGCCAAAAACCCAGACACCCCAACATCTGATATCAGATTCGGATTTGCAATATCTACCAATTCTCTCGTCATTTCCAATACATAAAGACAACACATTGTCGTCTTTAATGGTACTTCCATTGCGGTAATGGTTGCTTTTTGTATTTCTTCCGAACGTTTGTTTTTTTCTGCATCGGTCGACTTTGGCAATCCATACGCATGAGTGATCCCACTATAAACTTTAATATCCTCCTCCATCAAGGATAATAAGGTTTCTCTGTTCTTCTCGCACTCTCCAAGTATCTTTTTCAATTGCGAATCATAGTGCTTAAATTTTTCCTTGCCGACAGTAAAGTTTGCCGACATGGAAGACATCGTTGTTGCTAAAGCACCCACCAGCGATGCCACACTTCCACCACCTGGCGCAGGTGTTCCGGCAGCCGCATCTTTTAAATATTTTTCGAGAGGCTCATTTCTATACATGCGTTATCACCTTTGAATAATAATTTCAGTATCTAATGTTAGAAAATCATAGAGCTCTTCCACATCGCTATTCACCATTCGAACACATCCATTTGACGAAGCAGTGCCAATCGAATCAGGTAATGTCGTACCATGAATCCCATAACCATACAGGTCTGGTTTATCTTTAAAACCAATCCACCGGGTGCCAAGAATATTTTCCGGATGTCTATATGGGAATATACCGCCATTGGGTGAATACCACGTTGGCTCTTTCAGTTTATTTTTTACTTCAAACGTACCGGCCGGGGTTTTATCGTTTTTCCCTATGCCGATACGGTACTGTTTCACATAATAATCATTGAGTAGCAAAGTCAGAGTGAAATCACTTTTACTAATTAATATTTTCGTCTTTCCCGTAAGTATTTTTAATTTATCTCCTATATTCAGTCTCGTGGGAGATTTGTTGTTAATCCTTATAATCAGTTCATAATTTGTTTTAAATTGTTTGGCAATTCGCGCCATGATATCGCCGGCTTGAACGGTATACATAGCAGCATCCGGAGAGGACAAGGGTGAGAAGATTAATTCTTCGTTTAATTTATCTAATAGTTCCTTTATCTCATTTTGTTTTTCTGGCATTATTTTATTTATAAATATATCCGATAAGGCATTTCTTGCCTCATATTTTTTTCCTTCTTTTAAATATTTGTCAACGATATCAAGGCTGGGTGTTTCTCGTTTTTTTTCTACAGGTTTATCGATAGGTTTGAATCCCGCGGCATTTTTATCTTTTTTAGGCTCTGCTTCAAGTTCATCGGAACGAATAATAATGTCTTTTTTATAAATAATTATGTCCTTGTCTTTTCCACTGGCAATGCCACTATTGAATAAAGGTAAAAAAAGGTATGCGTGAAATGCAATCAATAAAGAGTTTAGAATAATTTTCATGACTGGAAATTAATATCACACCAAGGAGGAATTGTCAAGTTAAAAGAAGAACAGCTTATCTCAGTATGTTGATAATTATGGATATGCGTTCATTGTGCCAGTCGCTTTTAATATTTTCGTTAAAGGTTTGTTGTTTCCGCATCCGATAGTAATCAATCTTTTCCATGAAATATTACCTTTCTCATGGAGATAATCAGCAACATATAACATATTCTACACAAGGCGCACATAAATATCCCGTGCAATGGCAGTATCTAACGCAATTTGTGTTTCACCCATTTGTATGACGTACGTTGGCTGCCTTTGATGAAGGCGGATTTGAACGCCTGGTAACAGGCCCATAGAAGATAGCCTGTCTAACCGTTCATGATATCGTGTTACTATATATGACACCTTTGCCTTGTCACCTGGCCTTAATTCTGTTAATGGCATTACAACTGGTCTTATCTCCTTATTCGCCCTTTCACAACACTCTCCAGGCGGTATAGCCTTTCCGTGAGGGCAGCTTATTGGATGTCCTAATAAGGTACATATACTGGTTGTAACTTCTTCATCCAAAAAATGCTCAAACTTGCATGCACTGGAATCCATGGTATCTTCTTTTACCGATAAAACATCATTCAGCAACCTTTCTGCAAGACGGTGTCTCCTGATAATCAATCGCGCATCTATCATACCTTTGTTGGTAAATTCTACTTTTGTATCTGTTATTTTAACATAGCCTTCTTGTGTTAAAGTCATCAACATGTTTTCTGCTGCAGGGAGTTGCATCTTTTTAATCAATAAATTTTTTTCGACTTTATCACCGCCTTCTTTCATTGTCCATATCAATTCCAGCATCTCTTCTAAACCCGGTTCGGTCATATTATGTTCTCCCCCCTTCTATTTGCTCTATCCTAAAAAGATATCGCGGCTTCTTAACCCATGAAACAACTAATACTATTAAAGTGAGTATCCCCCCTACGAGCAAATCTATAGCACCTCTGTAGGTACCGAATGATATAATGGTAGCTGCTGCCTCTGTTACTATAATGCCTAAAACAAAGGCAACTAAAACAAGCATAATTCTATTTTTTAAAAACCAGGTTATGTTATCACGAAGAACAACCTCTTGTCCCATCTGAATCCCCTTGATAGCAGCTACTTTTGTAATATCTCTCACACCCATCTTTTTTAGACAGGTAGAACAACTTCCACATGCTGTATTTTCCCTGATAATACATACCTCTGCAAAATCACCTGAAATGGACACTACTTTCCCACGTATTTGCATCCGTTAAAACTGTTGTAAAATAACCCTTAAAATACCACCGATAAGTATCGAATATGGCAATATAAATGCGAACATCAAAAATGCATTTTTTGCCCCCCGCTCTTTGACCATCACCAGAAAATTTGCAAGACATGGGATGAATAACGTAATCACAACCAGCGAAACTAACAATTGCTCAGGATTTATTCCCTTATCGCCGCCTTCTTCTTCAAGCACCTTAAAAATACTAACAGCGCCGTAATCCCTTCGTAAAAATCCCAATATAAAACCATGTGTTGTTTCTATGGGCAATCCCAGAAAATTTTTTGTTATTGGAGCGCCAATACTTTCTATAAGGGACAAGACGCCCAGTTTCGCAGCTACAAATAATGCCAGCGTGCCAAGCATAAATAAGGGTACAGCCTCTTTTAAGAACCACTGAATTCTATAGAATGTCTTGATAAAAATATTTGATAATTTCGGCATGCGAAATGGCGGAATCTCCATCAAAAAATCTGAAGGCGCTCCCGGCAAAACCTTAGACGACAAATAACCAACAAGAAGCAGTTGTGTAGATATGACAAAAACATAAATGGCAAAGTACATTCCGGAAATCTTACCCAGCACACCTGAAATAACACCTAATTGAGCTGAGCATGGGATAGCCAAGGCTAGCAACAAAGTAGCAATAATCCGTTCCTTTTTCGTATTGAGGATGCGGGTTGTTAATGTTGCCATCGTGTCGCAGCCCAGACCTAACACCATCGGAAGCACGGCCTTCCCATTTAGTCCTATACGTTTAAATACCTTATCCACCATCACGGCAAGACGTGGAAGATAACCACTGTCTTCCATAATACCAAATGCCAGAAAGAAAAAGCCTACAATAGGAAATACAATAGCAATGGCATAGGTAAGCCCTACCTGTATCAGTCCCGACTGTTCATTCAAAAATAATTCATATATTATGTTGTCTTTACTTATTATTTTCTGTGCAAGCAATCCACAATAATAATTAAATCCCTGAAAATTTATGTGAGTAATAGTATATATTTTCTTGATAAACGGTATATAAACGTAAATATCAAAACCCCCTGACGGCTCTGAAGAACGACCAAACACCTTATTTTCAAAAAAATCAACACATGTGCCTGCGCCGAATTCTCCCACGAGTTTATAAACAACCCAGAGAATGGTAACTAATATAGGGAATGCCGCTATTGGATGCATTGTTATACGCCCCAATATCTCACTAATAGTGCTCTTTTCCTTGTATTCTCTCAAACAGAGATACAATGAAAACCATATTGATGTTATTCCGCCAACAGCAATCGGTATAATAGAATTCAAAATATTTTCTGTTTGGAGCCAAGCCAAAATTAAAGACATTGATAATGTTGCGAGTTTATATCCAATGAAGAAAGCTGCTAATGGAACCAGGAAGTAAAAAAGCACCCCTCTGATAAACGGATGCGTTTTCCCTTGTTTTGAAATGGTCGTACAAACCCTTTCAACCAGAGCATTCACATAATTTGCACGTTTTATATTGATTACATAACTCAAAGGATTGCTAAATTGTTTTTGGATATTGTCCCGAATACGATGGATGGCGTCGAGAGACTCATTAGGAAATTTATTCCTCAATTTTTCTTCAAGCGCTTCGTCTCCTGATAAAAGCATTATAGATACTGCCCGTGTATTTATAACGGTATCGCCGTTCAATATTTTCTGTATCTTCAAAATGCCTTCTTCGATTGCGCTCCCGTAATCAATATGGAGACTGGGTGCTCTTGCAGATTCTATAGAACCAAGCAATGCATTTATTCCTACCCTATGTGTAGCAATAGTTTTTATAATCGGGATATTTAATGTTTCCTGCAATACAGGCACATCAATATTCATACTCCGATCCAGGAGTTCATCCCACATATTCAATGTCAGAACAACAGGCAATCCCATCTCTGCGAGCTGAGTAGTAATTAACAAACCACGACGAAGGTTCTTCGCATCCACTACCTGAATAACACGCTTTTCATGCTCATCTAGCAGCATATCCCGTGCTACGAGTTCATCCTCTGACAGAGGAATTAAACTATTTGCACCCGGCGTATCAACAATCTCAATCCTGCCATCCAATCCCTTACAAATGCCCTTAGAAACCTCCACTGTGGTTCCAGGATAGTTCGATACGGTTACATACTTTCCCGTTAATAATCCAAATATCACACTCTTACCGACGTTCGGATTTCCCACCAATGCAACCTTAAACGTACTCACCACTGGTTCAGACATTCATTTAGTCCTATCGCATAAAATCCAAATAACAGACAGAATACTCATTGAAACTTAGTCTCAATATATTTAGTATAATGCTTTTATTATTCAAGTCAAACATTTTCTATCGTGTTCTGAAATACTAAAAAAGAATTGAAATTGCTATAGAGACGACAATATCCGGAAGGAAAACAAGAAGCATTGCCGATATGGGGTTACACGCCGCAGGATAAAACATTTCAACGTCGTAATTTCTAGTTCATTTATGAGGAGAAATACCAGGGTAATGTTCTGTCAGCGGGTCTTTATCGCTTATTATCCGTGTTTGCCTGTTAATATCGGCTCGTAAATACTTTGGCAAATTGAATAATGCGTGATGTGTAATACTATCGTAAAACCGGAGGTCGCCGGTAATCCTTGAACGAATTCTATCATCAATCTCTTCACCTGTTATATCTAAATTACCAGGATTTCCTGTAGCCATAACAAACCCCCACTGCAGCGCGTAAGAAGGAATGTATGTAACATAAGGAAATACGTGTGGAAACACCTTGCTCAAAGTATTGCAAATACTTGCAAACACATCGTTCTCCGTAATAGAAGCAGCGCCTGACTGCACGACAAGTATTCCGTCCGTTGTAAGCTTTTCAACAATGATCTTATAAAGTTCTATTGTAAAAAGCATATAGGAAGGACCACCTTCCAATGGGTCATTTACATCTATGACAATTGCATCAAATTGTTCATTTGTCCGTTCGAGATATTTTCTGCCGTCTTCGATAACAAGTTCCAAACGACTGTCACCAAATGAACCTGTGTGAAATGCGGGAAGAAACTTTTTGGCACACTCTATCATTTCCTTGTCAATATCAACCATCACAGCCCTTTTTACCGATTTATAACGTAACACTTCTCGCAGGGTTGCCCCTTCACCGCCGCCGATAATAAGCACACGTTCGATGCACGGATGCAAAATAAAAGAGGGATGTATAAGCGCCTCATGATAGATAAATTCGTCCGCCTCAGCTGATTGGAACTCATTATCAAGGATGAGACATCTTCCGTAATTATAAGTATCTATGATGATGATTTTTTGTATCTTTGTTTGAACCTGATACAAAACATTTTTAAAGGCATGTTTATGTAACTCATAGTTGTTAAAATAATCGTCTATCCAATTAACAGGGGTTTTTCCCATAAGGTTATTAACCGTCTCTATAGATATATTTTGAAGATTATAAATTTATTTCTATGAACCCACCATCTGTGGGTTTTTTAATACAGAATCTCCTCTTTTGAGTTCCAGAAATGAAGTTTCTTTTGCATAGAATGCCTCTGTCATATAAGAAGCGGCATCCCGTGGGTTGATGGCGCTACCACAGATGAAGATGTCTGCCGCTGCGTATCCATGTTCAGGCCACGTGTGAACGGCAATATGCGATTCAGCTAAAATGGCCACACCGGTTATACCGTAGGGACTGAATCTATGACATACCACATCCACCAAGGTTGCCTTAACAGACTCTGTTGCTTTGATAAGAATTTCCTTTACAACATCAACATTGTCAATAGTATCTTTACAACATCCCCACAATTCCAAAATAATATGCTTACCTAATGCGTCCAAGGTGCTTCTCCCATTACCTAAATATTCAAATATGGCTATACGAGCGTTTTGATTCTAGAATGAATTGTTAGACTTGTCAAGAATGAATATAGAGAGTAGAAATATTTTGACAATTTATATTCCATTCTGTATAGTTCTAAAAATTTATGTTAGGGAAATTTCAAACTGGTAGCGCAACCGTCTCGGTTGCGCAAAGAAAAAGTAGCCGAATGCCTGATTTAATGAATGAAGAAGCAGGAGAAATTAAAAGGAACTGGGATGATTTAAAGAAATTTTCATATCACTTCGTTGGTGTGGGCGGTATTGGTATGAGCGCCATCGCCCAAGTTCTCAGGGAACAAGGCCATATCGTCAGCGGTTCGGACAGAAATTACGACAAACAAATTACCCCTTACCTATTCTCAACACTCGTATGCAAAGGTATTTCACTTCATCTGCAGGATGGTTCCGGTGTGAAAGAAGGTACGGACTTTGTGGTCATTTCTTCTGCGATTGAAGAAGACAACCCCGATATTAAAAAAGCCTTTGTACTTAACAAAAAGATTATAAAACGCGCCAATTTGCTTGCCGAGATGTTTAACCGTAAGTATGGAATTGCTATTGGAGGAACGAATGGGAAGACCACGGTAAGTTGTATGGTGGGTTATATCCTTGATTACGCTGGTCTGTCTCCTACCATTATTGTTGGCGGTTGTATCAAAAATTATATAAATAACTATCATTTAGGCAATGCAATAATAGGAACGTCGGATATTATCTCCATTGAGGCAGATGAGAGCGACGGCAGCATTGTCTTGTATACACCTCGGATTTCTGTTATTACTAATATCTCGAAAGACCACAAATCTATCGATGAAATATCCAAAATGTTTGTGAGTTTTTCACAAAATACCACCGAAACACTCATTATCAATGCCGATTGTCCACGTCTGAAAATGATAGAACTTAAGCATAAGAACATTATTACCTATGGGCTTAATAACAATGCTATGATACGCGCAAAAAATATTATTTGTAAATCATTCCAGTCCACGTTCGATGTCGATAGTCATTCCTTTGAAATTAATCTTCCAGGCATCTATAATGTATCGAATGCGCTTGCGGCCATCGCCATTGCCAGAACTCTAAACATCAACGACGACAAAACAGACACAGCTCTCAGGCAATTTAAGGGTGTACAACGTCGGATGGATATAATTGGAGAAATCGATGGTATAACGATAGTGGATGACTACGCCCATAACCCCGAAAAAGTTATGGCTGCGATAAATGCCGTAAAGCTTGGCTGTAAACGGGTAATTGCAATCTTTCAGCCGCATGGTTATAGTCCCACAAGCTTTATGAAGGAAGAACTCATTGATGCCTTTATTAACGTATTATCTCCCCATGACGTCCTTTTCATGCCTGAGATATATTATGCAGGTGGTACTGCAAGTAAAAATATCTCTTCCGCCGATATTATTAGACAAATCAAAGAACGTGGTAAAAATGCCTTTTTCATCGAAAAAAGAGACGCTATTATTCCGGCAATAAGAAGACAACTTCGCACCGGTGATTGTATCCTCGTCATGGGGGCTCGCGACAATACCCTCACTGAATTCTGCCAAAATATCCTGCATTCTTTACAAAATAAGTAGCGTAATATTTCTCCGGTTTTATTAACAGTTAATTTCACCCCATCCCCTTCCTAACACCTCCCACCAGGGGCGGGGAATACTCATTGTCCCCTTGTATTCCTCCCCCTTGATGGGGGAGGTTTAGGTGGGGGTGAACTATTACTAAATATACAATAGGAGAAATTCCTAATTGAAATTGATATCTATGATAAAGAATTTTGTTTATTCCAACGCTTAATCTACGACGAAAGTGGTATAAACCTTACTCCGACAAAAAGTGAATTGCTAAAATTTCGTTTAATGAAGCGCCTCAGAGAAAGGTCATTGACCTCATTTAAAGAATAGTATCAATACGATACAGAAGAATATACGACAGGGGAAGAAATGGTCATGATGCTGGATTGCATCTCTACCAACCTGACGGAGGTTTTCAGAGAGCCTGTGCATTTTGATTTCTTGTCGAAAAAGGCGCTGATAGCAGGAGCACTGACATGAATAAATAATTTTTATTCATGAACGCAGTTCGGCTTTGTTCATTTTCATTCCTGAATTGTAAAAGGAAAATATGCTAAGCCGGTAAAGGCAGGTGGTGCAGCACCTGATTTTCAACTAAGAGACGATGCGGGCAAGATACGTATGCTTGCTGAATTTCGCGGTAAAAAGGTAGACGTAAAAAACCATACAAAGGAAGTCTTACAAGTCTTTTCTGAACATTCCAAAAAATAAATACACAGCACAGCCGCAACCAATTAACCACCCCTGTTTCCCCTCCCTTAATCCCTCCCGTTAAGGGCGGGAAAGTTCTCTCGCCCCTTGTGGGAGACGGTCTGGGTGAGAGGTATTTGAGAATGAAAACTTTAGCGCTCCTGTAAGAAAAGCATAATCCCCCTGAATCCCCCTTTAACAAAGGGGGATTTGGGGATTCTTTGTTATAAATTCTTTCTGTGTAATCTGTGCAATCTGTGGTTCCATTTTATATTCATCAAAAAACTTCATTAATGGCAATAGCTATTACCACCAATGATCTCAACTGCCCAGGGTGAAAGGCCTACATCCGGGATTCGGGTATAGCTGTCTGTTGCGCCATCGATGACATAAACGGAGTTGTTCGTAGAGCACGCAAGATACACGGTTTTCCCATTGGGTGTCGTCGTTGCAGTTTCCAGCATTAATCCTTCGCCAAACTTAATTCGTTTTAATTCCTTGTATTTCTCCAGATCAATCACATACAAGGCGCTTTCAGACTGNCTGATGATGTACGCCTTTTTNCCTCCATTTACAAAATTTATCCCCGTCATNCCCTCNCCGCCNGGAAATGTGGTTATGACCTTGTTGCTCTTTATGTCGATTACCGATACCGTCTGGTCGTCATTATTCGGGACAAGCACCTTTGTCCCATCAGGAGACACATAGGCCCGCCATGGGTTTTGGCCTACNGGGATGGTTTTTACGACACTATCCGTATGTGTATCAATTACTGCTACCTGATTAGAATCGCCATCAGCCGCATATAAATATCTTCCATCCGGGGTTAGTGTCGGATTTGCAATGCCGTTTATTTCGGAAAGTCTTTTGTCCAGATTCAAAGACGCCAATATATGGGCGTTACCAATATAGATGGTCTTTATAAGCTTCTGGCTTTTTACATCAATAACCCCAATTTCATGTGCGCCGAGGTTCGACACATAGACCTTGGACATGTCGGGCAACATGGAAAAACCATGCGGTTCGTAAAAACCCTGGATTCTATTAATTTCTTTGCTATTGATGAGATCTACGATAGACACTGCACCTTCTTCCATATTGCCGATATACGCCCATTTCCCATCA
>C687J26860_1000792_pt1 | contig 16271 bp, 17 predicted proteins | sample RifOxyC2_FD_26860 | JGI IMG/M metagenome (IMG submission 26860)
GGCAATTTTGTCAGCAGCATTGGTTACTAGTTTGACGGAAGCTTTTTTTACAGGCTTCTTGGCTAATTCTATGATAGCTTGATACAAACTATCCGGAGATAGATCGCGTTCTTCCAAGATTGAGCTGCCAATCTCTCTTTCGGCCAACTGGGCATTAAGATACTGCTCATTGTGAGAGACCCAAGATATAGGTATTAGGATGGCCTTTTTGCCAAGCACCATTAGCTCGTACACTGTATGGGCTCCCGATCTGCTGACAATGATTGAGGCGGAACGGATGTAAGTGGCTGCTTCTTCGGCAAAGAAGTATGGTGCATGGACATAACGAGTTTTATATTTTCCAAGTTTGTCTTTGATTCTCCGAGCTCGTTCCAGATCTTTGGTCAGAGTACTAGAACCGGTCTGGTGGATGACCGTAAATTTTTCTACCAATTTGGGAATTATCGGAAAAACGGCTTGGTTGATAAGATGAGATCCTTGTTTACCACAGGTAATATAGATTAACTTTGGATCAAATTTCTTGGTATATTTGGTATTGAACAGTTCCTTCCTAATAGGTAAACCAACCACTTCCGACTTACCCTCGGGAAAATTGGGAAGAGATGAGGCGTGCGTTAGAAGTATTCTTTTTACAAAAGGGGTGATGGCTTTGTTCGCCCAGCCGGAGATGACGGTCTGCTCGTGAGTAATGGAGGGTATCCGGAGAGCCCAACCCGCAATAACTACCGGTACGGAAAGATAACCACCGGAAGAGAATATGATAGCAGGACGGTAGCTGAGAAGATATAAAAAGGATTGGAAGAATCCAAAAATTATTTTTAGCCACTCCATGAGGTTAATTTCTTTATAAAACTTACCGGTTTTTAACTCCAGGAACTTGATGCCATTATTGGTAATTTCCTGATATTCGGCGGATAGGCTTTTTTCACCATGAGCCGTAAACTTATGTCCGATCCAGATAATTCTATAACCTTCTTTCCTAAGGATCTTGGCCACTTCCAGCGCGCTATTGTGATGACCTCCGGTAAAAATAATATAGGGTTTCATGTCCGTTTGGATAAATTAATTAGTACACCAAGTGCAATAAAATTGGTCACCAAAGATGAGCCTCCATAGGAGATAAATGGGAGAGGTATACCGGTTAGTGGAGTCAGGGCAACCATAGAACTTAAATTTACAAAGATTTGTAATAAGAATAATAGAGAGATACCGCTGCCAAGTAGTTTATCAAACTTATCACTTGCAGACAGAGAAACCTTAAATGAAGCCACAATAAGTCCAACCAGGACGGTGATAAACAGAGTACTGCCGATAAATCCGAATTCTTCGGCGATGATAACGAAGATGGAGTCCGTGGTGGCCTCCGGCAGGTAGGCGTATTTCTGCCTCGACCGGCCCAGTCCAACCCCGCTCATGCCACCCGAACCCAGACCGTAAAGGACCTGATTGATGTGATAAGAAGAACCCAAAGGATCGCTGGTTGGATCCATAAAAGTATTAACCCGAGCCAGACGATAAGGTGAAGAGAGAATAAGTAGAGAGATGGCAGCCAGGAGAATGACACTAAATGAAAAAAGATCTTTTAGCTTGGCACCGGAAAGGTAGTAGATCAGGAAAGATACTCCAACAATAATAATGGCTGTACCCAGATCAGGCTGAAGCATAATCAGAAGTGAGTTTAGTCCAACAAGAAGAAGAAACTGTTTGATATTCCTATCTACTTCAAGCCATTTGGCGAGATAGATAGCAAAAGTAATCTTCAGAAGTTCAGATGGTTGTAGAATTGCCGGTCCGAACACAAGCCATCTTCTGGCGCCCAAAAATTTTGAGCCGATACCTGGGATAAGGACCAGAAACATTAATATAAGAGTGGCTCCGTAAAGGAGATGGGCGTTCCTTTTGATCCAAGGTATCGGTATGTTTGAGGTAACCAATGCAGCGATGACCCCAACAACCAACCAAAGCGCCTGCTGTTTAACGTAGTGAAATTTGTCGCCAAAAGTCCGGTAAGCATCTATTACGGAAGCATCATATATCGCCAATAAGCCAAAACAGGCAACAACAATGCCTGTAAAAAGGATAGCCAGAGGTAGCCTGTTTTTTGAATCGCGTCTCATGGCTAAATAATGGATAACCAGATCCCAAATACAACGAGCATGATGCCGACCAGCCAAGCTCTTTGGACAATTTTCGGCTCCGACCAGCCAATTTTAAGAAGCAAATAATGCAGTGGCGCGATGGGAAATATGCGGCGATGAAAAGTTTTGACCCAGAGGATCTGCAACAAGCTGCTAAAACCATCAACTAAGAACGGTAATCCGACTATCATAAGGGCTACTACTTTACCGGTGAGGAGTCCGACCATGGCAAAAGTCGCGCCAAATGCCAGAGCACCCACGTCCCCCAAAAACAGACGTGCCGGAAATACGTTAAAGTACAGGAAAGCGATTAGTCCTCCCAACCAAAGGGCAATAAAGATTGAAAGTGGAGTGTCCAGAATGGAAGTGGAAAGAATCAGAAATCCAAAAAGACTAATCATAAGGAGGCCGGAGGCGAGACCATCCATACCATCGGTAATGTTGACGGCATTGGCAAAGGCCACAATCAAGAAAGCGGAAGTAGGAATAAACCATAGACCAAAATGAATCACCCCAAAAAAAGGTATGTGAATGATGTCGATGCCTAAGTTGATAAACATCATGGCGCCGATAATGAGACCGAGCACTCCTTGAATCATAAACTTGTAGCCGGTTTTTAGTCCGGTATAACCCTCTTGTCTATCAAGTTCAAAGAACTTGACGATATCGTCATAAAGACCAAGAAGACCGAAGGAAACAAAGGTAAAAAAGATGATGTTGATTTCGTCATTTATGGGATAGACATGAGTAATTTCGTATCCGAGTCTACTTAATAAAGGCAGGGTCAAGGCAAAAATGAAGCTGGTAACCACCAGGATGAGGAGTCCTCCCCCTTCAGGCGTCCTGGCCTTTGAACGAATATGAACCGAGGCTTCGTCGATCTTTTCTTTGGCCACGGCCGTCCGGTTTTTGAAAAATTTTAAGTTATAAAGGAAATTTACAAAAGGTACAATCAAAAAGGCATGGATGATAAACGAAGCAAGGAGAACTCCAAGTAAGATATCCATGTTTATAGGGCGCTCATTAGTTTTGGTATAAAAATCAGCGATCCAACAATTGTGGCCATGACGGCAGAGACTAAGACCATTCCTGCGGAGACATCTTTGGCTATTCTGGCATCCTCTCTTCTCTCAAGAGAAATGAGATCGACCATGGACTCAATAGAGGTGTTCACCATTTCCGCCACCAAAACCATATTGACCGTGAAAACCAGGGTTAACCATTCAAAATAAGAAATCGAAAAATATATTCCGAGCAAAACGGCACAGACAGTAGCCAAGAGGTGGAAACGAAAGTTTGGCTGAGTTTTGATGTTATGAACAAAACCATCAATGGCGTGCCTGAAAGATACCCTGTGGGCTCTAAGTCTACTGAACATTTAGTCTATTTTAATCTTTTTGACGTTTTATAGCAAAAGTTGTTTGGCAATACCAAACCAGAGGGGTGCCGCTGTTTCAGAACCCCACTGTGAGGTTTGAGGCTCCCTGAGTGAAACTAGCATGGTGTAGCGGGGATTTTGGGCTGGGAAAAACCCTATGAAACTGGCGATGGTTCTTTGGGGATCATAATGACCCTCAATGGGAATTTGTGCCGTGCCTGTTTTCCCGGCCACGGACATACCCACAGGCTTAGCCCATTTGGCCTCTCCGGAGTCGACCCCGGTTATCATCATTTGAGTAATTTGAGAAACGGCTTCCGGGCTGAGAACATCCCAGGTGGCCGGAGTACCACCTTCAATTAGGGTCGGACTGATATATTTGCCGTTGTTCGCGATCGTATTCAGTGCCGTGATCATTTGTATCGGAGTAATAGCAATACCTTGGCCGAAGGAATTGGTCGCCAAGTCAATATCTCCATATTCTTTTCCATCACGAACGGTTCCAGCAACCTCTTCTTGAATTTCAATGCCGGTTTTGGTTCCCAATCCGAATTTCTTGAGATAATTGGAAAGTTTGTTCGGTCCCAATTTGCGGGCCGCAAAAACCATCCCGGTATTATCGGAGTGAACAATAACGCTAGTCATACTTGTCGATGGGTAGTATTTTCCATCCCAAGTTTTGATTGAGTACTTACCGATGTTGATTGGACCCGAACAGATGTCGCATTGAGTTTCCGGAGTAATTAGTTTTTCGTTTAGAGCTGCGGCCATAACAAGAGGCTTAAAGATTGATCCGGGCTCAAAGAGATCGGCGGTCATTGGACTCTTATAAGCGCTTTTATCAAACTCGGAAAACTTTCCCGGGTCGTAATTTGGAAATGCAGCCATGGCACGAACCTTACCTGTACTGACCTCCATAACGATTACATTGCCTGCCAAGGCACCGTAGCGGACTAGACCCTCTTTTAACATACCTTCGGCAATGAATTGGATTTTCTTGTCGACGGTTGTGTGGATGGATTTGCCTTCGACTGCGTGAAGAAATTGATAGTTACCAATCAGAATAGGGTTCCCCTCTCCATCTTTTTCGGTGCGGACCTTGCCTTCTCGACCTTTGAGAACTCTGTCAAAATACCCTTCGATGCCAAAATATCCTTGCTCTTGGCCGGCTGCGTCCTGACCCACAAAACCCAGTATTTGAGCGGCCATACTGGCCTCCGGATAAAAACGAACGTATTCGTCTTCGAACCCCAGTCCGGCGATTTTCTGGCTTTCGATTTTTTCTTTTTCTTCAGCACTCAGATAGTGCTTGAGAGAAACCCAGTTTGATTTAAGAGATAATCGGCCATTTAAGTAGTTTCGCAGGTCACTCTCGGTACTGGCTTCTTTATCCGGAGTGAGGGAGGAGAGCAACTGCTCGACTAAATCACTAGCGGAGACCACCAGTTGAGGCTTGTAGATAAATAGATGATATAGGTTTTTGGTACCAGCCAATATGCCGCCATCAGAGTCAAATATATTCCCCCTCTTCGCTTTAAGGATCGTAACCATTTGGTGCTGACGTTCGGACTTAGCTCGAAGCTCCGGTCCACGAAGGATCATCCAGTAAAACAAACGGAGAATAAGAATAAAAAAAACAATGGGAATCAGAAAGGTAATAACCCTGAGTCGGTTATGCGTTATCCCCAATTTGTTTAACATGAATTATCTGGAGGCAAAAGTAGAGGTAGAAGGAACAAAAACTATACTTTTTGACCTAATAAATCCACGATTCTCAGCCAGCTTTGCAAGACTAGCGAGAGTGGTGGCTTCCTCTATCTTAACAGATAGCTTTTGATTCTCTTTTTCCAGCTGTAAGGTTTTGGTTTCGGATTCACTAACAGCGAAACCCTGAGTTGACAAGACATTGGTGCCAATAAGATTAATGGCAGCCAAGCCAAATAAGATCACGCCGGTAATGGCGAAGACGGTACGGTAACTAATTAATTTTTTCGGCGAGACGTAATTTGGCACTTCTGGTTCGTTGACTGATTGATAATTCTTTGTCGGACGGTTCGATCGGTTTTTTATTAATAGCGCTGAGAATACTGTTGGCTTCGCATAGTTCGATAAAATCCTTAACCAACTTTTCTTCTCCGGAATGAAAACTGATAACTCCTAAGATCCCGGTTTTTTTGAGTAGATTGGGTAGCTGAGGTAGTAGTAGTCTGATGTTCTCTCTTTCAAGGTTGACGGCCATACGGAGAGCCATAAAGACTTTGGTGGCGGGGTGGATTCGTCCTTCGGTTCGGAATTTTTTGATCCGAGTTATGAGATCGCTAAGCTGTTTGGTGGTGGTGATGGGCGTAATCAACCTTTGCTTGGCAATGATACGGGCAATCGGCTTGGCGTAAGACTCGTCGGCCATAGAGAAGAGTTCGAACAGTTCGCCTTCGTTGAGAACGGCCAATAGATCGGCGGCAGTCACTCCAAGAGTTTGGTCCAGTCTCATATCAAGCGGTTCGTTTCCTGAAAAGCTAAAGCCACGACCCTCGGAAAGAACTTGAAACTGAGAAGGACCAAGGTCCACAATCACACCATCGAAGTCCGGTAAAGAAAGTCTCTTACTGATTTCGGTGACTTTGGTGAAGTTACTTTTAATGATTAGCCAATTAAAATCTTTGGGCACTCGAATGTATTCATCCCTGTCGTCGAAAATAATGGGTTGAAAATCTTTGATATAGCCGATGGCTCGCTTGATTGACTCTTCATCAATATCAAATGAGACGACTCGGCAGCCGCTCCTGAGAGCTTCCTCGGTATGCCCACCATCCCCAAGGGTAAGATCTAAAAAAAGATAACCGGGCTTAAAACCATAAAGTTTCTTTAACTCGTCTTTGAAGGCAGAGATGTGTCTATCGATATGTTTCGTCATATGTCGAGTGAACTAAGGGCATCCCCTTCGTTAATTGTTTGCGCTATTAAGTCAAGGTGCCGGTGGTACGTTTCTTGATCCCAGATCTCAATTCTGGTCAGGGATCCGGCGACGACCACTTGCTTTTTTAGGTTGGCTTGATTCCTTAGATATTCCGGTATGAGAGTTCTTCCTTGTCCGTCCAAGTCGAGAGCGACGGCTGACTGCACCAAGAGTCGTGTCAAATTTCGGGCTGCCTGGTTGGTCAGCGGTAGCGAGGCCAGCTTTTCGGAGAACTTCTGCCAATATGAGCTGGGGAAAAGAAATAGACAGCCATCCAGCCCCGAGGTGATGACTCCATCGGATGCTAGTCCTTCCCTGAAGGCTTGAGGAATAGCTAGGCGCCCTTTGGCTTCCAGCCGATGGTAGTAGAGTCCAGTAAACATAATTCATAGGCAGGCTCAGTGGTGTTTATAGGTTACTTCACCACTTGTCACCACTTTTCAGTATGATACACAATATATGACATGTCAAGACCTAATGCAAGGCTAGTTTTGTTTGTGTAAAGTGGGTGTGAAAACCTTTCGGCCGGCTCAGGATTGACGAGTGATAACATTATTTTTATGAATAATGATTTGCCAAACAGAAGGTCAGTTAGACTGAAAGGTTATGATTATTCTTTGAATGGAACCTATTTTGTGACCATTTGTACCCAGGATAGAGAATGTCTGTTTGGGGAAATTGTGAATGACCCCGTAGGGGCGACCCGTGGGTCGCCCGCACATATGAAATTGAATAGAATTGGGTTAATTGTTGATAACGTATTGAATTCCTTACCCAATCACCATCATATGGAATTGAACGCATACCAAATAATGCCCAATCATATACATTTTGTGATTAATTTATCGGGCGGGTCACGTCCTGATGTTTCGGGCGGGTCACGACCCGCCCCTACGGTGGGAAATATTGTTGGATTATTTAAATCCGAATGCACCAAGGAAATCCGACGTATTTCAAACAATACTGATTTATGTATTTGGCAACGAAATTATTATGAACACATCGTCCGCGACGAGGGCGATTTAAACCGAATTCAAGAATATATCCTCAATAATCCGATTAATTGGGAACGGGATGAATTATTTGTATAGAACAATTGGGCCGAGAAGATATAGAGTCAGCGATTCTTTGGAGCCTTTTTCATCATCGCGAGTGATCTCGGCTTTCATGGACCAAGGTTTTTGGTTGAGTGCGATGGTAACGACGTTTTCTTTCTGAGCAATCTTCAGTGGTCTATAGCCCGAGCCATCATAAATGGCGGCGGAGCTAACGCCGGCTTGATTAATGGTGAAGCTACCGGAAATAACCTTATCGTTCGTGGAAGAAATTACGATTGGGTAGAGTAAGACCTCAAGAGAACCTTGATCTATGGGCTTAGGTAACCCAAATGAGTTGAGCATGATCAAATTTTCTTTGGCGGTGAGCTTTGAGGGTTCAAAAACAACCTTGCCGTCCGGCAGATTTTTCTGACCCATCAAAAAAACGAAGTCGCCTTTAAGAACGTGGGTCACATCTTGACCGGGGAACGTTAGTTTAAGTTTCTCTGTACCGGACTTTAGGTCGGTATCAAAAGTGCATTTACCCCCAGTCGAACAGCTACCCAAGATAATGGCTTTGACAAAGGTACTAGCAATGGGGGTGTCAATCGAAGCCCTAGCCCCTTTCAGGAGGTCTCCGGACTGGTACTCCACGTCCACGGAGGCAGATTGTGCCTTGTCTGCACCGATAGTGACAAAGGTGAATAGACGATTGGTAGTATGAGGCACCAGCACCGTGAAAGGTCGGTCTTTGAGAGGCAGTTCGTTCACCAAGAGCTTGGTAACCAGCGGTTGGTTCTTATTGCTTGTCGGTGCGGTCCCGGTTTTTTGAGGCCCACAACCGGCGAGAAGTAAGGCAAATATAAAGACTGGAAGAATGTGTTTTATTTTCATAGAGATTATTTTATATCTTTACTGATAATTTTGCGGTTCATAATGACTTCAAAGTAGGTAGACAAATTATCTTTTTCGGGAAACCTTGGTGGCGGATATCCAAGATGTCTAAGAAGAAAGAGTCCAAACCGACGGCTAAGATTGTTAATTTCTTTTTGATTGACGGCTTTTTCTAGACCATCCAAAAATGATTTTAGGGACATAAATATTTCCCGATCCTCGGAGTCAACAGGCAAGGTGTTGACCAGGATTTCCGTGATGGTCATACAGATACCGACCTTGACATAACTTGATTTGATGCCCGGAAAATAGGCGACCGATTCGACCTGATTCATGTAACGTGGACTCTCGCCTCTACCAACGCTGAACCTTATCAGGTTGAACAGATCAAGATGTGAAGATTTTTTGGATGTCGCCCGCCTAACTCCTCTGGCCTGAAAGAGACTCAAACCATGATTTTCAGATACAACACTTATATATTTGTCCGCTTCTCCCGAATCAACTACCCGCACCACGATACCAACATCAGAGTATGGCGCGTTCACTTAATTTAAGATTACTTCCTTGTCCTGATCTACATCGACGACGATCTGATTGCCATTCAAAATAATCGTGTGTTTGATGGAGGGTGTTCCCGGTTGTTTTTGGATGAGCATCTTATAAGTGGAGAGGTCCAGGGGCGGCAGCTCATATTTGAAGACTATCTTGCTGCTGGACTGTGGTCTCATGGTGAAGAAGGCTTCAAAAACTGTTTTGTCCATGTCTTCGGAAACTACTTCCTTGACCTCGGAGCCGACTACCGAGAGCAACTTTGAGCCTTTGGGGACGAGCAACCGAATGTAATCCCGGTAGACTCCGTTTAGACAGAGCTGGCCAGCTTCCAGATTGCAATTACTCCCCTTCCGTGGATTGTTGTAACTGATGGATACCGTCTTGGTGGTGATATTATCCGATTTTTCTATTTCTTGCTCTACTTCACGAGTTATGTACATATCCGACTTGGCCCCGCCAAAGTTGGCATCGTTGATGTGTAGGTAGTCAAAACTATACGGCCTGATTCGGCCGGCAGCGTTGAAATCTTCGGCTACCTTTTGGGTTTTATTTTCCAAGAAGTAAAAGAGTAAATGCTTTTGTTTGATCGCGTCCAGAACAACATTGACCAGTTTGGGCCAAGTGTGCTTGGGGCTACCCATAGCGTTCGCCAACATGGAGTGCATGAGAGGTCCCAGAACGGCCTTACGTCCGGCTCTGAAGCCTGCGACAGGCCTGTCTGCAATGAGCTCGAGTTGATAGACCACCTGGGGACAGTCACAGGCAGGATCGTTTTGGGGACCGAAGTTACCCCAACCCCCCACCCCAATTGGACCAATCACCTTGAGGATCTCGACCGGAAAATGGGTATCAATTGCCACGATGGCGTCAGGGTGTGGAAAGCCAGGAATGTCTTTGTAGTATTTGTAGAAGAGGTCCATGGAAACTTTATAATCCGGTGAGATGTTTGAGTTTCTAAGATTGAGATAGGTTTCGTTGAGGTACTTCTTGATGGCGTCGGGTGCCGGAACCTTTTTATTGAAACGGGCATCTAGATCGTAAATATCAAAAGAAGACAATGGTTCAATCCTACCTTTGGAAACTCTCAAAAAAGCGTAGGCCGTCATGAACCCTCCGGTTGGTCGTAGCTCGGCATCATTCTGAAAAAGAACCATATATGTTTTTGGATTTGGATTACCCAAAAGATCGGGTAGTAGTTTAATCAGCGGTTTTGCCTGAGACAGAAGCTTGGCTGAGTCGGAAATGGTAGATTTGATCTCGACTATTTTGCTACGAATGTTCTTCCCGGAAAAAGTTTCCGGATAACGTGCCGGATTGATTTGCTCGAGCTCTTTTTGGGCTGCGACCATATCGTTCTCGACTTTTTCCAAATCAGGGCTAATTTTGTCTAGAGTTTCGGCCATGAAAACAATTCTGTCTTCAATGGATTGAGCCTTCGGCTGGCCGGAGGGGGTGGCGATGCCCGTTGTTTTGAACCCAAGAAGGTCGGCATACGGCTCGACTGAGGCAATTAAAGTTTCGACCGATTTAATTAAAGATTTTCCTGCATTGATACCGTGCTGACCGTCCTGTTGGTATACACCCAAAAACGGGAGAGAACCAACCCAGCCCACCTTCCGGTATTTAACATCCAACTCACCAATTTGACGGTTCAAGTTTTGTGCTTCCAACTTTGCCACCACAAGGTCTTGACCCTGAAAAGCAGTGGAGAGCTTGGAGCCCGTCTGCTGGAGAGCCTGAATATTTGGGGTAAATGACTTGACGGTAAAGTAACCATAGGCAACGGCACCGCCCAGAAGCAGAATAATGATAACCAGAGAGAAGAGAACATATAAGAGTTTCTTTTTCATATTAATGCAAATTACCACTTACTAATCATAGCAAACGGAGTTTTTAGGATAATGTATGTGTCATACAAAATGGATCGTCTCTTGGCATAATCGGCATCGATGGCTACCCGCTGATTCCAAGGAATCTCATTTCGTCCCGAAACCTGCCATGGGCCGGTAATGCCTGGTTTGGCCGAGAGACTCTCTTTAATAACTCCGGCGATGGTTTTGCCATATCTCTTCTTGGCATCCAGCAGTTCCGGTTCTACATAGGCTCTGGGGCCAACGATACTCATCTCTCCCTTAAGCACATTAATCACCTGAGGCATTTCGTCGATGCTGGTTTGGCGCAGGATTTTACCGAGCTTAGTAATGCGAGGATCTTCGTCGAGTTCCAGTTTCCAGCCATTTTTTTTGTATTTTTCGAATAGCTTAGGATTGTGTTTCCAAAATTCAACCGCGTGAACCTCTTTTCCTTCTACTTCAAACATTTTCATAGACCTGAACTTGTACATATTGAAGATCTTTCCATCCTTACCAACCCGTTCCGGCTTGTAAAATACCGGTCCCCTTGAATCCAGCTTGAGGAGGATGGGGATAATGATCCAAATAGGTAGGAAAAGGATACCCATAACAACAGCTCCGACAACATCCATGATCCGTTTCAAAATATCGTAAAACATAAGAGGTGGGTATATTTTAACCTAAAATTGGTTACAATGGGTGCGTTATAATGCTTGAATATGATACCAGTAATAATCTGTGGGGGGGTGGGCACAAAAATGTGGCCTCTGAGCACGCCTTCTCTCCCGAAACAGTTTTTGCCCCTAATCTCAGATCGGTCCTTATTTGAGCTTAATTGGGAGATGCTTAGAAACAGATATCAGCCCGAAGAAATCTTTATCCAAACTAACCAGGAGCAAGCAAAGATTATCAAGAGAATAGTGCCTGAAGTTATTGAAAATAATGTGTTTATTGAGCCTGAATCGAGAAATCAGGGTCCGGCTACCGGTTTGGCGGCGGCTATGCTTAAAAAGCTGGGAAGAGGTGACGAGCCGTTCTTTTTGGTCCAAGTGGATGTTCTTCGGAGTCCGTCCGAGAAATTCTTCTTAAGTATGGATCTGGCCGAGAAACTGGCCACCAGTTCCGATCAATATATCTCCGGGGGTTTTGTCCCAACGAGAATGCTGAAGGGTGTCGATTTTTTGTTGAAGGGTAGGCAGATAGGTGAATTGGATGAGGCGAAGATATTTGAAGTAGATGAATATGTTGATCGAAACGACGTTGACAAGATCCGTGAAAATTTCAAAACAGGCAGGCTTTTGGTTCATACAAACCACACTTCGATGACTCCGAACAACTTACTCAAAATGTTCCACAAATATCGTCCAGACTGGTACGGTCCTTTGGCCAAGATTGCATCCGGATCGGACGTAAGAACCGAGTTCCAAAAAATGCCTAAGGGAGCATTGGAAGAGGTTACGAAGAAGGCGATCCCCGACCGAAAGTTTTTAGTGATCGAGCATCCTTTTGAGTGGACTGATTTCGGAACATGGGAGTCACTGGATAAATACTATGCCGATAATGATATGTCGCCTAAGAATGGCGGAACGATAGAAGTGGAAAGCACCAACTCGTTCTGTTACAGTGAAAACAAAATGAAAATTGCTATTTTGGGTTTAAACGACATTGTGGTTGTCGAAGGAAATGGCGGAATACTGGTATGCAAAAAAGATAAATGCGGTAGCGTGGGAGAAGTTGTCTAGGAAGAGACCTTATAACTTTCGTAGTAAGAATTAATCATTTCGGAAAATCGGGAAGAAAAAGCATTGAAATTGAATCTCTCTGCATTTTGGACACAAGTTTCGGGACGCAGCAGTTTTTTTTCAAATTGGTGGATAGCAAGGCTAAGTGACTCTTCGTTTTGTTCATCGAAAAAATAACCCGTTTGACCGGAGATGACGGTTTCTAGAGCCCCCCCTTTTGCGTAAGCAATGACTGGGGTACCGGAGGCCTGAGACTCTAAGGGTACCAAGCCAAAATCTTCTTCCTGAGGAAATATTAAAGCTTTTGCGTGACGGTAATATTGGATTAGTTGCCGATCGTCTACAGCACCGACAAAGGAAATATTATTACCTGCCATTTTTTTTAATTTTCTTTGTTCACTTCCGATGCCGACGACAATCAGTGGCAACTTTAACCGGTTAAAGGTGGAAATGGCCAGATCAACCTTCTTGTAAGGCACCAATCTAGAAACAATTAGATAATAGTCTCTGTTATCAGGAGATATTTGGGTTTTTGTATAGAACTTGTCCTCGATTGGAGGGTAGACAACCTTGGAAGTTCTTTTGTAGTATTTTTTTACTCTGTCTTGAACTTCGTTTGATATAGAAATGTATTCATCCGGCCTTTGAGAGATAACCAGATCCACTGATTTAAAATATTCTCTGATAACCGCTGGAATATATTTAAGTTTTTTGTCTTCTTTATATTCCGAAACTCCGCTCCAAAAATACCTTGTCGGGGTGAGGCAATAACAGACGTGAAGCTGGTGAGGTCTAGTAATAATTGACTTAGCATCACCACTTGTGATGCTAATCACAACTTCGAATTCCGATAAATCGTGGGTTTCGAAAGCTAATGGGGCAATGGGGGCTAGCCACTCGTGTTTGGACCTTAAGAAGGAAACTCTGTTTAAAAAGGTTGGGGTAATCCGGATATCTTCCGCCCAATGGGATGTTTTTGGTTCGTGAACCAAAGTATAAATAGGTGCGTCCGGATACAGGCGGTGAAGAGATAACAAGAGTCTTTCGGCTCCTCCAAATTTGTTGATCCGATCATAAACCAGAGCTATTTTCATTTCAGTAGAGTTTTATAAACCGAGATGGTTTCCCGCGCCATTCTTTCCCAGGAGTACTTGCGAACTTGCTGATAGCCGGCCTCCGATAAATGTTCTCTGAGGTCTGGGTGTTTTATCAGCATATCAATTTTGGAGACAAGGTCGTCAACACTTTCCGGGTCAAAATACAAGGCCGCCTGACCATAAACTTCCGGCAGGCAACTGGCATTCGATGAAATCACCGGAAGGCCGACGCTCATAGCCTCCAGGCCGGTCAGACCAAAGCCTTCCAGTTTACTCGGATGTACGAGCGCAAGCGCCAAACTATATATCTTGGAAAGATTTTCGTCGTCGACAAAACCAAGCATTTTCACGACACCCTCCAAGCCCCTGTTCTTTATTTTTTCGTAGGTCCTGTTCCAAAATACCGTCCGTGAACAAATCAAGGCCAGCTGCAGATCTACCTCTTTATTTTCGTTGTGCTTGACGACAGCATCGATAAGCAAATCTACATTTTTGTGAGGATAAAGACTACCGGTATAAACTAAAATCGGTTGTGATAATCCATATTTGGAAAGAACTTCTTTCGCGGCATTTTGAGAGAGAACAATATCTTTTAAACTTGATGAGGTGGCTTCGTAGGTGACGGTGATTTTATCTGCGGGTATTTTGAGACGTTTAATTAGATCGTCTCGGACAAAACCTGAGGGAACGAGTATTGCGGACGCCCTAAAAGCAATGGATCTCGTCAGAAATAAGTAACCAAGCCTTTTGACAATATAGAGCCAGGGCGCTCTCGTAGTGGTCTCGGGTCCCTTTGAGTCGTGTTTGATCAGGTCATGAACAGTAAGGATAAATTTGTGGGGGTAGAATAGCGGTGCGTTGAAATGGGGAACGTGAAGAAGGTCCAGCTTTTCTTTGGCAAAAATGAAAGGAAGGACAAGCTGTTCTGTGAGACCGTAAATAGGAACATTACATTCAATAACCGTGACTCTGTTTTTGCCTTTAAAGGCGTCTTTATGAGGCGTCCTTAGGAAAAGAACATAGTCGTTCTTTTTGTCGAGTTTCAAAATGTTTTCGACTAGTTTCATCACATACCTACCGAGCCCTGCATGTTCCAGGCCATATAGACGGGCGTCGATACCTATTCTCATTTTGTGAGCCTGTGTTTTAATACTCTAATATTACCCAAGATGGTGATACCGGTAACCACGGTAGCCGTAACAATAAAGGGATACTTGTCTGAATAGAATTTCTTATAGAAGATTCTCCAAGCGTCTGTAGAAGCTTTGGCCACTTTTAAACGGTTAGCTTTGCTGGAAACAGCGGTCTTGGCGTTTTCTTTTCTAAGACCCGAAGAGGCTCCCCTCAAATGCAAGGTGCTGACTTTGGGATAGTAAATAATTTTGTACCCAGCTTGGTTGATTCGATAGCAGAGGTCGATATCTTCTCCATAAAAGAAGTAGGTTTCGTCCCACATACCAATCTGGTGGAACAGTTTGGTGGGCATCATCATATAAGAACCGGCGGCGACAGGGATTTGGTGAATTCTATCTAGACCGCGGTGGCCCAGATGATAACTATTAAAAAATGTCGACTTGGGAAAAAGGGTGGAGAGACCGGAGAACTTGGTTAAAGCAGCCCAAGGGGTGGGAAATCCGCGATGGTTGTCGTAGTCAATGCTACCGTCCTTAAGGAAAAGCTTGATGGTGACGGCGCCAACTTTGGGATGATCTTTGAGGAACTTGCGGGGCTTTACAAGGCTATAGCGCTTAACAACAGTATCTGAGTTTAGGAAAAGAATATGTTTGGCGTCACTACTGTCAACCCCGATATTGTTAGCCTTGGCAAAGCCAAGATTCTCCGAGTTGGCGATGACAAGAAGATTGGGGTACTTCTTTTCCATCCGGGCAAGAAGCTCCAAACTTCCATCCTTTGAGCCGTTATCGACCACAATGACTTGAAGACCGTCTTTGGGCTGGTCGGCCTTAAAAACCGAGCTAAGACAGTCTTCCAATAGTTGTTTTGTGTTGTAATTGACGATAATAACCGCCAAATCGTATTTATATTTTTTCATTTTTTACCGAGTTTGTTGTAGAGGGAGTCCAGGCCTTTGGCGATAATCCGCCAATCGAAGTTCATTTCGACATGGTGCCTGGTCGACAAAGCAAGATGCTCTGCCAAACTGGGTGATTTTATCACTTTTACCAGTAAATCGGCGATTTTGGCCGGTGTATTGCCGATCAGAACGTGCTTCTTATCTTCAACCATGAGCCCCTCCACGCCTACCTTGGTAGACACGATTGGAAGCTGACTAGCCATAGCGGCCAGGTTTTTGAGACGGGTCCCGCCGGGGCCTTTGATGGTGGAAGCAAAAACTGTGGCATCGTGCCAGGCGTCAACCAAGGTTTGAACGTCTTCCTCCGGAACAGACTTGACCAGAATGTCCTTCTCTTTTATCTCAATAATCTCTTTCGGTACATATTGACCAATGATCCAGAGCTTGACTCCTTTGACCTTGTCCTGAACCAACGGAAAGACCTTGTTTATTAGTAAGTGGGCAGCTTCGACGTTTTGGAGCCACTTGAAGTTGCTGATTAATAGGATCGCTTTTTCTTTGGTACTCCAATTGGTTTTTTTTCTAAACA